>ENA-OQLB01000140-OQLB01000140.1-human-gut-metagenome-genome-assembly--contig:-NODE-140-length-41860-cov-4.335873_pt1 | contig 41860 bp, 61 predicted proteins | sample MGYA00242656_ERZ504813 | MGnify/ENA primary metagenome ERZ504813 (study PRJEB26092, sample SAMD00036388) | human gut metagenome | host: Homo sapiens | study: EMG produced TPA metagenomics assembly of... | reverse complement strand
CTATTCAGGGCATTTGAAATCAGATTTTCGTTTAGGACGCAACTTTTATAAAGGGGTATTCGGTGATACTGTCAATCTGCTTTTAGCTGCCGCCGCAATACAACTTCAAAAGAGCCATGAGGACTCTTTTGTGGCTTATTTGAAAAAATCTGCGGGATACTGTTTCCGTACAATATTCCGCAGATGGGCACTTTTTAAGGGACGACTAAATAATTTGCTCCTGCGGGATGAATAAAATCATCCCGTAAGATGAATTTATTCGTCTCATGGGATGATTTATTTTATCTTGTGGGATGATTTTATTCCGTCAGTATCGGGTTTAGTATTTGAATAATACTATACCGCCTTCCACAATCACTCCTTTGTCGAAGTTGGCATTTCGGTTGTAATACCTGTCCCAGCCGTAACCGCCGGTCACGAACACACCCAAGCGTTCCGTCAGGCGGTACTCAAGGTTTATGCGGGTCTGGAGAGAGTAGAGGCGTGCCGGAAAACCGTAATCTTTGTTCTTGAAGGTCTCTACATGCTGGTAGCCTAAATCGCCGCTGATGAACAGTTGCTTGTAAAGAGGCAGTTCCAAGCCGGCGCGGTAGAAGAGTGCACCGGAGAATTTGTCGCTGAAATCGAGGTAATGCGTACCGCCGCCGAGAATGGTGTAGAACAGCTCGTTCTTGAAGCGGGCGGCCATATTCAGCTTGGTGGCGTTGCCGCCAAAAAGCATCATCTGCACTTGGGTGCCGGGATTGGCATTGACCAGTCCCAGCTGAAAGCCGTCCAGCTTCTCTTTGTAATAGTTCACTAAACCTATCTGGAGTCCTTGGGCGCGGACAGCCACGTTTAGGGGGGCAAGTTGAATGCCGGTAGCCGTTCCGCCTGTGATGTTCCCTAAACCGGAGATCTGAATCCCTTTCATATTGTTGCCTACCACGTTCAGCAGGCCGGATGTGGTGACACCCGCGAAATCACCGCCCGAAATGTTGGCAAGTCCTGCAAGCTGCACGCCGCCGGTCTTTTCGCCGGTGATGTTCAGCAGGCCGCCTATGATGACTCCGTTGCTGTTGTCGCCTGCAATGTTGGCCAGACCGGAGAATACCACTCCCTGCGCATGATTGCCTGTGATGCCTACAAGGCCGGAAACGGACAGGCCGCAGAGATTGTCACCGTTGATATTGGTTATGCCTGCTACCTGTATGCCTCGCATACTTCCGCCTACTATATTGGATATGCCGGAGAATTGCACACCGTTCATGTCTCTGCCCGTAACGGAACCCAATACGTTTACTCCCAAACCGTTCAGGCGGTTCATGGCGGAGAAGATACCGAGATTGAGGAATGTGCTCCCTACTGTGTCCGTACGTTGTGTGGCAAGGTTCTTCCAAAGAGAGAGGTTGATGCCTGCTCTTTCCTTACGGGCAGGGCGGAGCTTGTCTGTTTGAGCATAAACAACTGTCCCTGCTAAAAGCAAGGACAGGCAGATGAATGAGAATATACGTTTCATGATTCGTTTGTCTTTGGGAATAGGAATAGAGTATGCGTTTATCCTTTTGCTTCTTGGTATAAGAAACGTTTAATGGATTTCTTCGGCGTTTTCTCAAATTCCTCAGGATATATCTTCATTTTTGATATCTGGCTGTAAGCGGGCAATTCTGCGTTCAGAGCCACACGATTCTCTTCCATGACACGTTCTATGTCATCGTTGGTGAGCCCATGGGCAAAGGCATCGTCGAAATCAGGATATACCAGTCCGACGAGTTTCTCGTTTTGCTGCACAATGATGCTTTCGGCCACGTAGGGCAGGTTGTTCAACTTATCTTCTATCTCTTCGGGGTAGATGTTTTGTCCGCTTGGACCGAGGAGCATGTTCTTGCTGCGTCCCTTGATGGTGACATTGCCTTCGGCATCCATCAAGCAAGGTCGCCGGTGTGCAGCCAGCCTTCTTTGTCCACCACCTGTTCGGTGGCTTCTTCATTCTTGTAGTAACCCAACATGGCATTGGGACCGCGGCAAACAATCTCACCGGGGATGTTCTCTGGGTCGGGAGAGAGGATTTTCACTTCCATGCGGGGAGCTGCCTTACCGCAAGAACCGGGTTTGAAGCGTGTCCAATCCTCGTAGCAGATGATGGGGCCACATTCCGTCATGCCGTAACCTACTGTGTAGGGGAAGTCTATCATGCGCAGGAATTGTTCCACTTCCTGATTGAAGGCCGCACCGCCTACAATGACTGCCGCAAAATTACCGCCGAAGGCTTGTATCATCTGTTCGCGTACGGTGGCTTTTATCTTGTCGTTGATGATAGGCACTTTCAGCAACAGTTTCATGGTGGGCGTTTCCAACTTGGGCAATACGCTCTTCTTGATGATCTTTTCGATGATGAGCGGTACGGCCACAATGAGGTTGGGCTTCACGTCGGCAAAGGCTTGGAAGATGATCTTCGGGCTTGGCATGCGGGTGAGGTAATAGATGTGGCAACCCACAGAAAACTCATACAGGAACTCAAATGCAAGTCCGTACATGTGTGCCATTGGCAACATGCATACCAGCTTGTCACCGGCTTTCAGCGGCAGCACTTCAAAGGCGAATTTGGTGTTGGACCACAGGCTGCGATAGGGGAGCATGACGCCTTTCGAGTAGCTGGTTGTGCCGGAGGTATAGTTGATGACCGCCAATTCTTCGGGCTGGTCTTTGTGATAGTCGATATGCTCTTTGCGGAAGTTCTTGGGGAATTTCTTGCCGAACATCTCATTGAGGTGCTCGCGGGCATAGGTGACACGTTCGTTACGCGACACGAGCAGGGTGAAGTCCGTCATCATGAAAATGCCTTCCAGCAGGGGCATGGCGCTTTCATTGAGGTTTTCCCATACTTGGTCTCCTACGAAAAGGAGCTTGGCTTCGGAGTGATTGACGATGTTGTGCACATTGTCCGCCTTGAACTCGTGAAGAATGGGTACGATGACCGCGCCATACGTCAGCGTGGCGAGGAATGTTACTCCCCAGTGTGAACTGTTGCGTCCGCAGACGGCGATCTTATCGCCTTTCCTGATGCCGCTTGCCTCAAAAATGATATGCAGCTTTTCTATTTTCCGGGCTACATCCTTATATTGCAAGGTTGCTCCTTTATAGTCGGTCAGGGCATCCAGATCCCAGTTTGCTTTGATACTATTCTCTATATAGGCGATAAAACTTTGTTCCATTGTATATTGCACATTTAGTTGAAAATTGCGCAAATATAAGGGTTTATATTAGAGAATACAAACTTTTAGTGGGAAATACTACTTGGAGTTAATCGTTGCCCAAGTACCACCGGTACATTCGTTGCACGCCTTCCTCAATGTCTATCTTGTGATGCCAGCCTAATGCGTGCAGTTTGCTTGGATCGGTGAGTTTGCGCATGGTGCCGTCGGGTTTGGTACTGTCGAACGTGAGTTTTCCCTGATAACCTACGGTGTCCACAATCAGTTCGGCCAGTTGGCGGATCGTGATTTCCTTGCCTGTGCCGATGTTGATGTGGCAGTTGCGAACATCTTTATCACCGGGCTTGTAGGTGTCTTTGAAGTCTACGTGCTCCATGACGAATACACTGGCATCTGCCATTTCTTCGCTCCAGAGGAATTCGCGCAGTGGCGTGCCGGTTCCCCAGAGTTTGACTTCCTTGTCGCTGATGCCGTATTTGGCAAGTATGTCCAGTATTTCTGCGTTGCTGTTGCTGCCGCTGATACCTTCTACGGGACGCTGGTTCATGTCAAGACGTACGGCATCCCAGTTGCCCTGTTGCAGGCAGTGCGCCAGATGCACTTTACGGATCATGGCGGGAAGCACGTGGCTGCGCTCCAGATCGAAATTGTCGTTGGGACCGTAGAGGTTGGTGGGCATTACGGCGATGTAGTTCGTTCCGTATTGCAGATTGAAACTTTCACACATCTTCAGTCCGGCAATCTTGGCAATGGCATACGGCTCATTGGTGTATTCCAACGGTGAGGTGAGCAGGACATCTTCCTTCATCGGCTGTTCGGCATCGCGCGGATAGATGCAGGTGCTGCCCAAGAACAGCAGTTTCTTCACGTTGTGACGGAAACTCTCGCCAATGACGTTTTGTTGTATTTGGAGATTCTTGTAGATGAAATCTGCACGATAGATGCTGTTTGCCATGATGCCGCCCACGAAAGCGGCGGCAAGGAATACATATTCCGGCTGTTCTTCATCGAAGAAACGGCGTACGGCAACTCCGTTCAGCAAATCGAGTTCTTTATGGGTTTTTCCTATAAGGTTGGTGTAACCCTTTTCTTGCAGGTTTTTCCAGATAGCAGAACCTACCAGTCCATGATGTCCTGCAATGTATATTTTGGCATTTTTTTCCATGATTGATGTTGTCTTGGCAATGTTATTCTTCTTCTTTTGAACGGGCATGCAACTTCTTTACGAACTTCATGTCGTGTGCAGCATGATTCTTACCAGCTCCTCAAAGCTTGTCTGTTGCGGGTTCCAACCCAGCAAGGTTTTGGCTTTGGTGGGATCGCCCAGCAGTTGCTCCACTTCGGACGGGCGGAAATATTTGGGATCTACCTCAACCAGCACTTTACCGGTTCGGGTGTCGATGCCTTTTTCGTTTATTCCTGCACCTTCCCAACGCAACGGTATGCCTACTTCTTCAAAAGCCAGTGTGGCGAACTCGCGTACGGTGTGCATCTCTCCGGTAGCAATCACAAAGTCCTCCGGTGTATCATGTTGGAGGATGAGCCACATGCATTCCACATAATCGCGGGCATATCCCCAGTCGCGGCGTGCATCGAGGTTTCCCAAATACAGCTTATCCTGAAAACCTTGCGCTATGCGTGCGGCAGCCAGTGTAATCTTACGCGTCACGAAAGTTTCTCCACGCCGTTCGCTCTCATGGTTGAAGAGGATACCGTTGACAGCGAACATGCCGTAGCTTTCGCGGTAGTTCTTCGTAATCCAGAAACCGTATTGCTTGGCTACGCCATACGGGCTGCGCGGATAGAAAGGAGTCGTCTCCTTTTGGGGCACTTCCTGTACTTTGCGAACAGTTCGGAAGTGGATGCCTGATATATCTTTGTTTTCTTTTCCAGTCCTAAGATACGTACTGCTTCAAGCATACGCAATGTGCCTACGGCATCTGTCTCGGCGGTATATTCGGGCACGTCAAAGGAAACTTTTACGTGGCTTTGTGCGGCAAGATTATATATCTCGTCCGGTTGTACCTGCTGGATGATGCGGATAAGTGAGCTGCTGTCCGTCATGTCTCCGTAGTGCAAATTAATGGTGCGTTTCTGCTTCATGTCACGTACCCATTCGTCAAAGTACAGATGCTCGATGCGGCCTGTATTGAAAGATGATGAGCGCCGCATAATTCCATGTACTTCATATCCCTTTTGCAACAGGAATTCTGCAAGGAACGAACCGTCCTGCCCGGTGATTCCGGAAATTAGAGCTTTCTTCATTGATTCTGATGTTATGTTTTTTCTGATCGTTACATGTTTCGATGTGCAAAAATCGTGATTTATTGTGAGATGGCAAAGTTAATGCGATAAATGATTTTACAATTATTCATATTTTAGGCATTTGCACTATATCGCAGGGGGTAATTTCAAATTTCACATGAACAAATGGGTTTTGCTTTTTGTTTCATCATAAAGATAAATTTTACAAGTATATGAAGAACTTAAATAAAACAGACATTGGACTGATAGGCCTGGCCGTTATGGGCGAAAATCTGGCTCTGAACATGGCTGATAAAGGCTGGCAGGTTTCAGTCTATAACCGTACGGTTCCGGGAGTGGAAGAAGGCGTGGTTGAGCGTTTTATGAACGGGAGAGCACGCGGAAAAAGAATTCAGGGATATACGGACATAGCTCTTTTTGTGGAGTCCATTGCCACTCCACGTAAAATAATGATGATGGTTCGTGCCGGCAGTGCCGTAGACGAGCTGATGGAGCAACTATTCTTTGCTGTCGCCGGGGGATATACTGATAGACGGGGGCAACTCCAATTACGAGGATACCAACCGCCGCGTGGCGCTGGCTGAAGAGAAAGGCTTCCGCTTTGTTGGAGCAGGCGTTTCCGGTGGTGAGGAAGGCGCCTTGAACGGTGCTTCCATCATGCCGGGGGGCTCTGTAAGTGCATGGGAAGAAGTAAAGCCTGTTCTACAAAGCATTGCCGCTAAAGCATCGGATGGAACGCCATGTTGCCAATGGGTGGGGCCGGCTGGATCCGGTCATTTTGTCAAGATGATTCACAATGGCATTGAGTATGGTGATATGCAGCTTATTTCTGAGGCCTATTGGCTGATGAAGAATCTCCTGAAACTGGGAAATGAAGAAATGTCTTCCGTCTTTTCCTATTGGAACGAGGGCAAGTTGCGCAGCTATCTCATTGAAATCACTGCCAACATACTGCAACATAAAGATAAGTCGGGCGGTTTCCTGATAGACAAGATATTGGACGTTGCCGGACAAAAGGGTACGGGCAAATGGTCGGTGGTCAATGCTATGGAACTGGGCATGCCGTTGGGACTGATTGCTACGGCGGTCTTTGAACGGAGCCTCTCAGCGCAGAAGAATTTGCGTGAGGCAGCATCCAGGCATTTTGTCTGTCGGCATACGGATGTGGTATATAACAAGTCGGAAATGGTGAAGGACATCTATTCTGCACTGTATGCATCCAAACTGGTGTCCTATGCACAAGGGTTTGCTGTATTGCAGCGTGCTTCCGAGGCTTTCGGATGGCAGCTCAATTTGGCTTCCATTGCCCGCATGTGGCGGGGCGGTTGCATCATCCGCAGCGTATTCCTTAATGATATCGCTGCAGCTTTCGAACAGAACGAGAAGCCGCAGCATCTTCTTCTTGCCCCTTATTTCAGCAATGAGATGAAACAGTTGCTTCCCGGTTGGAAGCATCTGGTGGCACAGGCCATGAAAGAGGAACTTCCAGTTCCCGCCTTTTCGTCGGCATTGAACTATTTCTATTCATTGGTTTCCGTCAAGCTGCCGGCAAACATGATTCAGGCACAACGCGATTACTTTGGCGCGCACACCTTTGAGCGTGTAGATGAATTGCGCGGACAATTCTTTCATGAAAACTGGACCGGACATGGCGGAGATACAAAGTCGGGAACATATAATGTGTAGCCCTTCTTAATGGAACTCAGTGGAATGTCCTCAAACATAAATAAAGCTATGAATAGATTTGTGATGATAATTTTCGGCGCTTCCGGTGACTTGACGAAGCGTAAGTTGATGCCGGCGCTGTATACCTTATATAAAGAGAAACGTTTACCGGAAAGTTTTGCTGTATTAGGTGTGGGACGCACCGAATACCAAGATGATACTTACCGCGCTTACATCCGTTCCGAATTGGAGCGTTTTGTCGCTTCGGAAGAATATGCGCCTGAGTGCATGGAGGATTTCTGTAAACGCTTACACTATCTTTCCCTTAATCCCGCCGATGCAGCCGATTATGGGAAACTGAATGTACGCCTTCAGGAACTGACGGGTGAGCAGGAGCCGGATGGCATGTTGTATTATTTGGCTACACCGCCTTCTTTGTACGGTGTGATTCCCCTTCACCTCAAGGCTGCCCATTTGAATCGTCCCCACACGCGTATCATTGTGGAGAAACCCTTTGGCTATGATTTGGAATCGGCCCGCGAATTGAACCGCATATATGCGTCGGTGTTCGAAGAACAGCAGATTTACCGTATAGACCACTTCCTGGGCAAAGAAACGGCGCAGAATATTCTTGCTTTCCGCTTTGCTAACGGCATCTTTGAACCGCTTTGGAACCGTAATTATATCGACTATGTAGAGATTACCGCAGTAGAAAACTTGGGTATCGAGCAGCGTGGAGGATTCTATGAAGGAGCCGGAGCTTTGCGGGATATGGTGCAGAATCATCTGATCCAACTGGTGGCGCTCACTGCAATGGAGCCGCCGGCTGTGTTCAATGCCGACAACTTCCGTAATGAAGTGGTGAAAGTGTACGAATCCCTCTCGCCGTTGACCGGGGAAGATCTGAAAGAACATATCGTCCGCGGACAATACACTGCATCTGTCACGAAACCGGGATACCGCGAAGAGAAGAATGTTGCTCCGGACTCCCGTACCGAAACATATATTGCCATGAAAATCGGTATCAACAACTGGCGTTGGAACGGCGTTCCTTTTTACATACGTACAGGAAAGCAGATGCCGACCAAAGTAACCGAGATCGTGGTGCACTTTCGTGAGACACCGCATCAGATGTTTCGCTGCGAAGGCGGCCATTGCCCGCGTGCCAACAAATTGATCTTGCGTTTACAGCCCAACGAAGGCATCGTGCTGAAATTTGGAATGAAAGTTCCGGGCCGGGGTTTGATGTAAAACAGGTGATGATGGACTTCAGCTATTCCGATTTGGGAGGATTGCCCGCCGGAGATGCGTATGCCCGTCTGATAGAGGACTGTATACAAGGCGACCAGACCCTCTTCACGCGCAGCGATGCTGTGGATGCGTCATGGCGTTTCTTTAATCCTGTGTTGAAGTATTGGCAGGAACATCCTGACGCACCGCTTTACGGTTATCCTGTGGGGACTTGGGGACCTTTGGAAAGCGAAGCAATGATGAACGAGCATGGAGCCGAATGGACTAATCCATGCAAGAATTTGACGAATACCGATGAATATTGCGAATTATGAAAAGTTATATATATCCTACTGCTACTTCGACCTCGCGTGCTCTTATCCGATACATAATTGACATGATGAACCGAGAGCCGGATCGGATTTTTTATTTTGCTTTCAGTGGAGGGACAACACCTTCTTTAATGTTTGATATTTGGGCGCATGAGTATCGCGAAGAAACTCCCTGGATGCGGATGCGCATCTTTTGGGTGGACGAGCGTTGTGTGCCTGTCAATGATTCGGACAGCAATTACGGTACAATGTTCCGCCTGTTGCTTAGCGAAGTGGGGATGCCCGATGAATTTGTATTTCCTATCTGCGGCACGTGCGTCATCCATCGCAAGAGGCGAAACGCTATTCGGATTTGGTATGCAGCACAGTGCCCTTGCGCCGGGGATTTCCCGCTTTCGACATGGTGTTGCTGGGAGCAGGTGATGACGGACACACTTCTTCCATTTTTCCCGGTCAGGAATATTTGCTATCATCCTTTCAGCCGTATGAGGAGAGTATAAATCCTTATAACGGCCAGCCTCGGATTGCTATGACAGGCTGCTTGCTTTTCAGTGCTAAAAAGATTGTATTCCTAATTACAGGCAAAAGCAAAGCGGGGGTCGTTTACGATATACTGGAATCGGGTGATACCGGTCCGGCAGCCTATGTAGCACATCATGCCGAAGACGTGGACATCTTTACTGACATAGAAATTACCGGATAAAACAGTTGTCTTTCGGGGAGGCTGTTTTGCTCGGTGCGGCAGGCCGGGTCAGGGTGCAAGACGCACTATTCTCCATCCGTCGGATTCAGGAGATGAAGATGAGGGGATATGTTCTTCTTTGCAAAGGGTGTACAGAAAGCGGTCGTGCAACCTGTTTTCCCGCCCTTGCCAAAACTCGAAACGAGTAGGGGTAACGGCAAAACCGCCCCAGTTGCCGGGACGTTGTATTCTCTGTCCGGTCAGCTTAATCGCTTCCTTTACAAAGGCGCGGATGATTTCCGTCCGATTGTTGATGATCCGGCTTTGTGGGGATATTCTTGCACCTATTTTGCTTTTGTAGGGACGGGTGGAGAAGTAGGCGTCCGAGTCTTTTTGGGGGCACTTTTCTGCTTTGCCTTCAATATGTATCTGCCTTTCCAACTTATGCCAGACGAAGGAGAGGGAGATGTAGGGATTATCGGCTAGCTGTTGTCCTTTGCGGCTTTCGTAGTTGGTGTAGAAGATGAATCTGCCGTTTTCTACGCCTTTCAGCAGCACTGTGCGGGTGGAAGGGCGGCCGTCGGGAGCAACGGTGGCCACGATCATAGCGGTGGGTTCGTCTTCACCGCAATGCAAAGCATCATTAAGCCAGCAGGCGAATTGCTCAAAGGGGCTTTCGGAGATGGTGTTGCGCATCAACTTATCTTTCTTGTATTCTTTCCGTATGTTTGAGAGTTGCAGTTCCATATACTATTCTTTAGGTTGATAACAATGAAGATGCGGAAAGTGTTGAGATCATCCTTTCTTTACGCTTAAAGAAGATGATATGCAAACAAAACAAACAATCATCTAGAAAAAGATTTTTTCTAAACGATAAGTCAATGCAAACTTACTTATATTATTTTGATTGTTACGGAGTGAGGGATGTGAATATATATTAATTTTCGAATCAGTGATTATTTTATACATATAATTCTCTATAAATTGACTAAAATATACAAATGTGTGCCGTCTTGTTTAAAGGGGATTGTGGATGGGAGGAGGAGAAAGATCCCGATCTTTGTTATGCGATGCTATTTGTACAAATTGAGAATTCTTGTTTTTTTCCTGATATATTTGTATGTTTGCCAAAACTAATGTTAATACTTAAAAACAGAAACATGCTAGGAAAAAGAATTGGCCAGTGGGCATTGCTGGCAGCTATCAGTTGTTGTCTCTCAATAGGGGAGGCTTGTGCTCAGAAGAAAGATTTTGGAAATTTGGCTCGCTATTCCAAAGAAAACGCAATGTTGCCAAAACCAGTCAAAAAGGAGAAAAGGGTTGTTTTTCTAGGCAACTCTATTACGGAAGGCTGGGTGCGGACTCATCCGGATTTCTTTAAAACGAATGGATATATTGGTCGCGGCATTAGCGGGCAGACTTCATATCAATTTCTGTTACGTTTTCGGGAAGATGTGATCAATCTTTCTCCGGCTTTGGTGGTCATTAACGCCGGAACCAATGATGTGGCAGAAAATACGAATCCGTATAATGAGGATTATACCTTTGGCAATATCGTGTCTATGGTGGAACTTGCTAAAGTCAATAAAATAAAGGTTATATTGACCTCGGTACTTCCTGCCGCCGCCTTTAAGTGGAGAATGGAAATAAAGGATGCTCCGCAAAAAATCCAAGCTCTGAATACCCGCATAAAAGCATATGCAGAGGCCAACAAAATACCGTTTGTTGATTATTATCAGGCAATGGTAGCTGCCGACAACCGGGCTTTAAACTCCCGCTATACCAAAGATGGCGTTCATCCGACGGGCGAGGGATATGATGTCATGGAACCGCTGATTAAAGCTGCAATAGAAAAGGCACTTTGAGAAGATGCCTGAATCTAAGGGGGACAATTCACTTTGTATGTAAATGAAGATAGTTGTGAATGTAGCTGAAACGCCGATGTACAAAGGGATTGATGCATATTTGGACGTATCCGAGAAATCAAATCGAATTGTTACATTATGGGACATGAGTGTTACATTTGAACTGGAAACAAAAATGATTTAAACAGTCAAATGTTACATTGAGATAAAATGAGGGCTGAATTGATGCTTTTTGAGGCGCAATTTAGCCCTTTTCTGTATATTTTGAGGTGAGGTTACTCTTGAGTACTACGAATAAGGTGAGACTGCTTGATAATGGCTCTACGGGTTATCTTAACGCCACCATCAGTGAGACCAGCATGAAGCAAAGAGTTTTTTTTGACACCTATTTGAGCGTCATTTAGGACGGTGTAAATGGCGCTGATGCTACCGAAATAATAGTCCTTTTTCTCGAAAATGAGATGTACGTGGATTACTTTAGTCATGTTGTTATTATTTAGAAATTTCTTTTTACAAAGATATTCTAAATAATAATTATATAGAAGTATTTGCAAAGAAAATATATGCTGTTTAGAGCGTTTAAAGAATATGGTCTCATAAGTTCTTTTATATGTTCGAATGGATAAAAGGGTATTGATAAATAGTAATGAGGTAAAACGTTAAAAATAAACTTAGGGATACCATAAGAGATACTGATAAGAGATACCTTATTTTGTATAAAATAAGAGTGTGTAACATGGTTTAGGGATACCTTTTTAATATTTAAACGTATATATTTTCGGTGCCATGTTTCTTTTTAAGTTGTGTTTTTAGGCATTTAAATAAACATTTATAGGGGGATAGTATAGTTCTTTTGGTAAGTGACTCGGTTGCATCTCTTTTATAAGTACTTGATTTATAGTATGTATTTATAAAATAAATGCTATTTTAGCGTCATAAACGCGTGCGCGTCACAAATAATTGGCAGTATAGCTCAGTTGGTAGAGTACAGATATGCATACGTGATGATACATGTGTACAGCTCTTTTGTCACAAGTTCGAGTCTTGTTGCTGCCCCAATATTTGTTTGAAGGTGTTAGACGAACGCTCCCGCTAATCAGCACTCCGGCTGAGGGGATAAAGCGTACGGAGATTTAAGGTAATTGATTGTTGATGGATGATGCTCCCGGTGATGGTACCGGGAGCATTTATTAAAAACAAAATATTATGTTAGGAGTTATTTAAATATTTTGCTTCAAGACCAGAGATTATTGCCGGTTAGCTTTACTGATTTCCTCTGCAATGATTGCATCTTCTATGTCGGTATGAAGCTTATGTAGTTTACGGAAATTATAAATCTCGTAAATAAGGGAAAGGCCTACCAATGCTACAGCTATGAGCATTATATCAATAACTACCCAATCCCAAAAGATATAGCGCAAATGCTCCATGTTCCATATAAGTGCCACAACTAAAGCAAACGTAGCCACTCCAAAATCAAGGAGTAGCATATTTCGCACATGGGCAATAGAAGAGCGAAGAGCCGTGCGCATTTTTTATTAAGTACCTTGGAGAGACTAAATGATACCAATAGACTCATTGAGATAGAAAAAACAATACCCAACACTGTAAACAGCGTTTGCAGTACTACTGCATTGCCGCTTACATCTGCAATGGCTAGCACTATTGCAATAGCCACCGCAATAATTATGCGGAGTATCAACTTAGTCATTTAATTGCGTTCTTACTTCACTCAAAAATAATTCCATTTCTTGTTTTAATTGCTCTTCTACAATGCGGTTTGTCTCCACACATTCAACGGAAACAGGCTTTTTAACTTTAACAGCTGCACCGGTAAATTTGTTCCATCTTTTGTGCGTATCACTAGCCACTATCGTTTGTAATATTAGTAGCAATGGCTCCCATCACACGTTGGAAAGTCTCTTGCGCCATTTCTTTCGGTTTGCTTTTGAGTTTAAGGAATAATCGTGCTTCAATAAGCTGATTAGACTGAATTTCTGCTAGACTGGAAGTGTCGCCAATAAGTTGTCCCAGTAAATCATCAGTCAAATTACCTAACTTTGCAGAAAATGTAGTCGGTTCATTTTCTGAAGGAGTTGCTGATACGACATTTCCACCACCAACAAATTGAATGTCTTTAATTTGAGAAAGCTGTACACCATCTGGCAATTTGGTTAACTCCGTAAACTGAAACAATCTCTCTCCCTTACACCTTCAAGCAGCCAATTTATATACGTTTGTAAACGATCGATATTGATATTACCAGCCAAACTGGTCACAAGGTAATTGTTATTGAGGGCAAAATAAAAATGACCTTTGTACTGACTTTGATCGGGATGACCAGCATTAACCTGTGCCATTGTGATTGTTGGCTGATTAAACAACTCCTCACTTATTACACCGCCATTATCAGCTGGGATAATACGCAACATCATACCAAACATATAGGAGTTATTAGTTGACCATGTAAGTTTGCCAACAAATCCCTGTCGGGATCTTCGGCATTAAGGGGCATACGACGTTGAGCAACAATCGATTCTGGTGTCAGTACCTGCTGCAACAATCCCAATATGCCCGAATGAGGTTCGGTTAGGCTGGGGTTTTCTATCTTAAATGCTCGGAGAGTGAGCTTTTTCGGTGGTATTCGTGTCATAATAAGTATAATTTACATGTTGCAAAGTTAATCAAAAAAGTCAAAATAGCTAATTTCAAGAGCTTTTGTAAACGTGTTAAATGAGAGATTTAGTATGTTTATTGCTATGATTTTAATTTAATTGGTTATTAATTACTGCTTGAATACTCTGTTATTGGGCATTGGCAGATGTTGCATTGTCGGCATCGGGCTGCGGAGAATGTTTCTTTGTAGAAGCATAAACAGTTATTAATTATCATTTAAAAGTCTCTGCAAATACTACTTTACATTGATGGCACGCAACAATTGCTGTATCTGTACCATTTGTCCTTTCATCACATCCATATCATCTTCCAACTGATTAACCTTGTCGTAATATGTTTCGTTTAGATTTGGCATTTTAGCACTGAAATACCATTCAGCATGAAGTATGGTGTTTATTTCCTGAGCTTCTAAATTAAAATTGGGATAATTGATCTTATCTACATTATCTGACATGCAAACGAGAAATCCATGTTGGCGAAATCTGTTTTTGACGCGTTTGATATATGAACGCCCATCAGTGTCACTGATAACATAAATATGCTGGTCCGGCATGTCCTGCCATTCGGAACGGTCGAGCAGTCTCACGATAACGTAGGAGCTATCCAGTAATGTAGGAGACATACTTTCTCCTTTGATACGAACGCAAAAGTATTTATTACCATTATGTACCATAGATACAGGCATCTTTATAGTATCTACTATTTCTAAATAATCTGGGTTATCATAGCCACAGCATCCCGCAGCGACAGAAATATCTACCAATGGGATTGAGATAAAATTATTGCTTATAGAGGATGGTGTAAAAGAGGAATTTTGTGATGACTTTTCCATAGAACCGCGTCCCGTTAAAAGCCAATCTAAATTTATATCGATACTTCTTGCGATTTTTTCTAAAAAATCAAATTTAGGCATTGTGGACGTTCTATAGCCACGAACATTTGCTTCATTACTACCTATTAAAGAAGCGAATACAGTGTTTTTTCCATTCCCATATTTATTAACTAACTGGGTTATCCTCTCGTGAATTGTTTCGTCCTTTTGCATAATTTTGATATATAAATCGTGAAATATTTCGATATTTATTTGCTTGTATCGAAAGAAGTTTCGATATTTGCATCGTCATCCAAATGGAAAACGCTCCAAATATACAGAATTAACTTTATAAACAGAAATACAATGGCAGAAAAGGAAAGATTTATTAAGGCAGATGCTTCACAACAAGAAGCTATTGCCAAACAGTTTTTTACCACCACGCGTACTGTGCGTTCGGCACTGAATTTTGAAACGAACTCACCATTTGCGAAAACTCTTCGTGCTTATGCACTGAATCATGGATGTAAAATGTATGAAGTTACATTGATAGATAATCCCTATGAGAAAGTGATAACCTTATAAATAGTATGAATATGAAAACATTAAGAAGAATCCAGAAAATAGCTATCACCGTAGGTTTAATTTACGGTTTTTGGTTGGGAGCAATATAGATGCCACAGAGAGAGACAGTACAAGTGCCTTTATCATGGTAGCATTGGCTGCAGTGATTGGTATTTCGATGAGTATCCCTAATAAAGAGCAGGAAAAGATCCTGTAAGAGGTGGCTTTCACCCCGGTTCGATGCCGGGGCCTGCACAAATAAAAGAGAAAAGTTTCTGATTATGGAAATGTACGGTAAAATAAGGTGTGTCACTTTCCCTGAATTGGTTTCACAAGGAAGAATATTAAGTGTGCCGAATTACAAAAAGAAAGTACGTGAAGGCAAGCTTCGGGTCGTACGTCCCGGAAAAGGAGCCGGTTCCTACGCCCTCATAGACTATACCAGTCTTCCTACCCTTATTCGTGAGGCATACGACAGGCTTTATCCCAATGCTTTGGAAGAAATGAAAGAACAACTAACGAGCAATATCATCCGTAGTGACAGCAAGGCTGTAGAGTTCTATAAGACCTACCGGCCCGCCATCTCACTGGATCGTCAGGCGGAATATGTACTGAATGCCGAGGTGATGAACGAACTGATCCGCGTGGAGAAAGAGACCGGGGTCTTGCATAGCAAGTGCGGTTACAGCCGTAAATCCATCGTGTGGGAAACGGTGCAAGGCACATGTGAGAAGTTGCGCGAACGCTATGGACATACACTGCCCGTAACCCGTCTCCGCGAGAGATTCAACGCTTACAAGAAGGCCGGATATATCGCCCTTGTAAACAAGAATACAGGCAACCAGGCGGCACGTGTGGTAGTCCCGAAGTGGCCCGTCTGTTACTGAAACTTCGTCGGAGCATTGTTCCCCGCTATACCGAGGCGCAGATCTTCGATGAGTATAACCGTCAGGCAGTAGAACGCGGTTGAATATCATCAAATCGCCTACTACTATAAAGAACTATCTTAATGATCCGGCTGTAATGCCGATGTGGTATGCAGCCGTATACGGCATGCAGAAGTGGAAAGCTAAGTATGCCAGTCTGATGAAGACCAGCCTCCCGCAGATGCGTGATGCATTATGGTATGGCGATGGTACCAAACTAAATCTCTACTACAAAAATGAACAAGGAAAGATGTGTACCACCAGCGTATATGAAGTGATGGACGCTTACAGTGAGACTTTGCTTGGGTATGACATATCCCCGAATGAGAATTTTGACAGCCAGTACCGGGCTTACCGTATGGCTGTTGAAGTCTCCGGCAGCCGTCCTTATGAGATTGTGACTGATAACCAGGGCGGACATAAGAAAGGTGATGCAGCAGGTTTCTTCCAACGTCTTACGATACTTCATCGCCCCACGATGCCCTATAACGGACAATCCAAAACGATCGAAAATGCTTTCTACCGTTTTCAGGCGCAGGTTCTTCATGCCATCTGGCATTTCACAGGACAGAATGTGAATACCAAAAAACTGAATAGTAGGCCCAATCTGGAATTCATAGAGGAGAATGCCTATGCACTTCCCACACTCGAGGAACTGAAGGCTATTTACAAGGAATGCCGTAACCGATGGAATAATGAGGAAAAGCATTTCGCTACCGGTATTCCTCACATGGAAATGTATCGTATGAGTGAGAATCTCGGGGCTGTACCTGTTAACGAAATCGACATGATGCAGATGTTTTGGTTGTGTCATCCCAAAGCTGTAACATACACCAATTATGGCCTGCGGTTTGAGATTGACAAAAAGCAATACCACTATGATGTATATGCAACCGATGGTCTGCGCGATGAAGCCTGGGCGCTCCGCAATACCGGACGTGAATTCACTGTAATGTATGATCCCATGGACATGACCCGCGTGGAATTGTGGCGTAATACCGCCACTGGTGCCAAGTATAGCGCCACCGCCACTCCAAAAGTTTCTGTCAGCCGAGCCACCCAGGAACGTACTCCTGAAGAAAGCGGCTTCATGCGGCGTACCATTGAACGCAACAAGGAAACCATGGCCGCCATCCAACTGGAAGGCGAACGGTTTGACCTTGATGAGCGTATTGCTGCCGAACTTTTCGGCTTTTCCACCCCTAAACCTAAAAACCTCAGCAGGAAGAAAATGGACGAATGTCGTGAAAGGTATGACCATGGTAAACTTTCCGTTCCTCTCTCCCTACCGGAGAAACGCAAACAGGAGGAAACCGAAATCGATAATGAAGCCGATTATTCCACTGTAGGGGAATACACCAAGGCACTTTCCAATATGACACTGGATGAGCTGGCATTGGACAGATTTTAAACAATAATCAATTAAATACTATTCAAACTATGAAAGGATTAACCAAACAAGACAAAAACGATATCCGCGATGCGCTGATGGGCTATTGTGAGAATTTTCCCAGCCGTAACCGCGCCAGCGAAAGCCTGCAGGGGGTTAGTGCGGCTGTAGTAAGCCAAATTTTAAACACCAAGTATGAAAGTATCTCCGATGATATGTTTAGCCGCATAGCGGCGCAAATCGGTTTCAGTTTTGAACGTTGGACCATTTGTGAAAGTGAGAACTACCGTCTCGCCACTTACGTGCTGGCCGATGCCCAAATGTACAAGAACGTTACCTGGATGGTGGGTGATGCAGGTTGTGGAAAGACTACTGCAGCCATAGAATTTCGTCGTACACATCGTAACGTGTTCTATATCCTTTGCTCGGAAGACATGAGACGCAGTGATTTTGTCCGAGAAATAGCCAAACAGGTAGGTGCACCTACTGACAGCACCAACAATTTGCGTGACATGCTGGATTATGCTCTTTGCATGATTGGTTTCCTGCAGAACCCGCTACTTATTTTTGATGAGGGCGACAAGCTGACAGACTGCGTGCTGAACTACTTTATCAGCATCTACAACCGTCTAGAGGGACGTGCCGGTATTGTACTCATGAGTACTGACTACATCAAGCGCCGCGTGGACAACGGACTGCGCTACAACAAGAAAGGCTATAAAGAAATCAACAGCCGCATAGGCCGCAAGTTTTTCGATTTGAATGCTACCAGCCGCAATGATATATACGCCATTTGTCAGGCCAACGGATTGACAAATGAAGCTGAGATAAAGCGTGTAATGAAAGATGTAGAGGCCTGTGATAATGACCTGCGCCGGGTTAAACGTGTAGTTCATGCACAAAAACGGCGTGCCGAGCAGCAGAAAGGAGGATGAAGAATGAATGTAAGACATGAAGATGCTGCAGGGGAAAAGGAGAAAAAGATAACCTTTGACCGAAATGCTAAAGGGGTACGTGAAATGCTTTCAATGAAGTTCGATACGCTGGATTTCAAAGATGCGTGGTATGACGCTTTCGGTACACCGGAACGCCGCGGGGTATGGTTTGTCTGGGGAAATTCCGGTAACGGCAAAACCTCGTTTGTAATGCAGCTCTGTAAGTACCTCTGCCGTTTCGGACGTGTGGCTTACAACAGTATGGAAGAGGGAGCATGCCTTACCATGCAGGACACGCTCCGGCGCTTTGGCATGATGGAAGTCAACCGCCGTTTTCTGCTAATCGACAACGAGAGCATTGAGCAGCTCAGTTTGCGGTTGAAGCGTCAGAAATCGCCTGACTTTGTGGTTATCGACAGTTTCCAGTACACGCAGATGACCTATCGGCAATATATAGAATTCAAGGAACAACACCGCAACAAGCTGATTATCTTCATCAGCCATGCCACCGGACGACTACCCACCGGACGCAGCGGTAAAAGTGTGATGTTCGATGCCACACTGAAGATATATGTCGAAGGGTACCGCGCTTTCAGCAAAGGGCGTTTTATCGGACCTGTGGGACACTTCGATATCTGGCCGGAAATGGCGACGAGATACTGGGGAGAAAGCAACGAATGATTATTAATGTTCAGTGACAGACAGACCTATCATGAAAACGACCAAAAATAAATCCATTACGTCGCAGCAGCTCAAAGCCCTGCACGCCACTTTCCACCGCATCGGTATGGATGACGATGCCAGACACGAATGTATCTATGAGTTCACTTCCGGACGTACGGCAAGCAGCCGGGAACTGACGATGCACGAAGCGCGGCAACTGCTGGAAAGGTTGAACCTGCCGGATGAAAAGGTAAGGGCAATGCAACTGGCGGAAGCAAAAAGCGTGTTCCGCGATATTTATCGCCTGTCGTTCCTGATTCCCCAGCTGAACCAGGGTTTCACCAGTGACAGTGAAGATGAATATCGGATGAACGTTGCGAAGCTCAACATGTGGGCGAGGAAATACAGCAAGGCACGCAAGGATGTTACTGCCATGAAACTGTGGGAGTTACAGGATACCAAGAAGCAGCTGGAAGCTGGATGCGGCGTGAAGAGCGTAAGACCCCAAATCTTAATTATTAACCATCAGCAAAAAGCAAAATCAAATAGAGAACAAAACAAGAAATAAACCGAGCATTAGGGATACTTTATTCTCGTGGAGATAAAATTAGTATGCTTCAGGCAGATATACTTGAAAATCGGCGCTCAGAGCGTCAGATATTTCAAAAAATGGTGATGGATGTTCCTCAAGAGAGTAGGATGAAGATGCTTTTTTTGCTGCGCGTGATGCCGGAATGTTTCTGGAAGGGAAATTGGAGTTAGAAGATTTTCTACCAGAAGTGAAGTCTCAGATTAGAAAGGAATCTGAACAGACGAAAGTAAAAGTTAGTGTCTCTCTGGAATATCTAATCACGCTTACAACAAGAATCGAACGGTTGGAAAAACAAGTATGTTTTCTTTTAGAACGTAGGAATAAAAGTGTATACAAGCATCAGGCTGATGCAAATAAGCAGGATTATCTGACGCAAACTCAAGCCTACAAATATATTGGGTGTAGCCAGTTAACTTTGATACGCTGGACGAAAGACGGTATGGTACGAGGGTATCGAAAAGGTTCTCATGTTTATTATAGTAAGAGTGAACTGGACATTAATCCTACGGTTCAGAACTTCCGGAATTTGAAATAAAAAGGAGATGTCCCATGAGAAACTATAGTTCTGGATATACAGTCCAAATCGATTCTACTGACAAGCAAGAACATCGTATTCGACTTATCACACAACTTGAAAATTGTACAAATCATATTCGAAGTTTGCAGGAGCGCTTAAGGTCAGATATTACCAAGTTAAAACCCATTGAACTGGAACGTCTCCTGGATGATTATCGTGCAGAACAGATACGCTATGATAACCTCTCCCGGGAGCTGGATGGTCATAACACAGCAGCCAAGACGGCAGCCGCCAAGGAGCGCTGGCGCAAGCAGAACCGGGACAGAAGAAAGAAATTACATTATTAACCCTATAAAAACATTTATTATGGCAAGAACAAAGAAAACAGTAGTCAGCGGTATCACCCGCGAACAGGCGGAACAGGCGTTTGCAGACTTCGCAGCGGCCGATGCCAAAGTACAGAACCTCACCTCAAAAATGGACATTGAGATGACGCGGATACGCGAGAAATATGCGGATCAGTTGGCAGAACTTTCCGTCGTGAAGGAGAAGAATTTCGACATCATGCAAAGTTACGCCCTTGAAAACAAGGAAGAACTGTTCTCCAAGAAGAAAAGCCTGGAGAGCGCCCATGGCGTGTTCGGTTTCCGTACCGGCACACCGAAGCTGAAGAACCTGAAGGGGTTCACCTGGGCGGCAGTGACGAATTTATGCAAGGAGCTTTTGCCGCAGTATATCCGCACCAGTGAGGAGCTTGCCAAGGACAGACTGTTGGCTGACCGGGACAACCCGGAAATGGCGGAATATTTCCTGAAGATCGGCGTACAGGTCGTGCAGGAAGAGACGTTCTATGTGGAGCCCAAAAAAGAGAATGATGCGCAGCAGTCTGCCTGAGGAATATTACGAATACCGGCCGCATGGCAGGAACTGGGTGGTATACCGTATCCGACGGGATACTACCGGTTCCACCGGGACCAAAGTCGGGCAGTTCCTCACGAAAGAAGAAGCCCGGCGTAAGACTTACCGGTTGAATGGCTGGAAAACAAGATAATAATGAGCAAAACTATAAAAATGATAAGCCTATTCACCGGTATTGGCGGTTTTGACTTGGCAGCCGATACTTTGGGTTGGAAAATCTTGTTTCAATCAGAAATAGACCCGTTTTGCTTGGAAGTGCTTAATAAATGTTTTCCCAATGTACCTAAACATGGAAATATAAATGAAATCAATGCAAAGAAATACAGAGGCAACGTTGATGTTGTGGTCGGAGGATTCCCTTGCCAACCATTCAGTAACGCTGGCTTGCAACAAGGAGTGGAAGACCCCCGCTTTTTATGGCCAGCAATGTATCGAGTTGTACGAGAGTGCCGACCGACATGGGTCATCGCTGAGAATGTTCTCGGACTTATTAGTAACGCAGACGGAGTGGTCTTCGAGCAAGTGTGCACTGATTTGGAAAGTGAAGGCTACGAAGTACAACCGTTTGTTATTCCAGCTGCGGGTAAAGATTCTTTTCAAGAAAGGAAGCGAGTTCGGATTGTTGCCTGCCTTAACGGCCAGCGAAGCAAAGCGGATAAAGCTACGCAGAGAGAGCATTTTAAAGCATTCCGACAAACGAAAAAGTAATTACCTGATAGCACATATTTCGAGAGCTGGTTTCAATCCGTCCGATATTACTCCGAGTTGGATGGAGTGGTTTATGGGATACCCAATTGGATGGACAGAACTCACGCACTCGGCAATGCCATTGACCCACGAGTAGCATACGAGATGCTTATAACGATTGAATATTTAATTAACGTATAACAAGAATAGAAATGAGCAAAATTGAAGAAGCCTTCAGAGGTTTAGGAAGAACAGAGAAAGTGAAGTTTATTTCGCAAAACATTGATTACGCAAATGCGGATGCAGTAGCCAAGTATATAAGTGCCTACCTTTTTGATGTCCTTGAAGATGTCGGGAACAATGAATATATAGCAATGTATCTCAGAGGAAAGGGGTATGAAGTAACAAAACAAAAATAATCCTCAAAACGGAAAAATAATGGCAAAGATAACTTACAAATCAAGTATTCCCAATGACAAGCCGCTTTGGCTTCTCAAGCTCCAGCTGTCGGTCAGCCAGCTGGATGCTACCGGACTGATAGGAAATGAGCAGGATTTCCGTAACCTGAAATCATTCATCGACGCTGAAATCCGTTCGTTAATGGAAAAGGCGACATCCGTCGCAGTTTTGTGGAAACCGAACTCCGGCAGGATGAAGGCAGGACGGTGATACATATCTTCCGTAATCATGTGGTTGTCCAGACCTATTACATCGAAGCATGAGTGAGAAAAAAGAAATATTGGTACTCAGTTCCCCGGACTTTGGCGTCGGTAAAGAAACCATAGGCTACTATACAGGGTACGCCTGTGGTTACTGCATGGTAATGGCTGGTTCTGGAATCCTGAAATCATCCATGAGCGGGTAAAGATACCCTGCCCGAAATGCGGTGGAACCGGAAAAGTAAAAGGTATCGTTACAGTGGAGTGGGTTCCGGACGGGAAATGAAAACATAATAAATTGACTTCATGAGTAATTCTGTGACACTGTTTATTTGAATTAGTGCATAACTCTACTTAATCTTACAAGAGTAATGTCTTTTATCTTTATATTTGCATTATATTCAAAATATAAAATTTAAGCTATGGAAATCGTATATATAGAAGGTAACCTGTTAATGAAAGTTACTAAAAAATAATATTTGGTGATATTATGATGTATGCTTCAGAACCACCAATCATTCACAGAAAGATAACTGCAGGTGCAGAAGGCGTTTATATTATTACAGATGATTCTTTTGTTGATAGTGTATTTCTAAGTATTTTTGTTAGTGGAGGAGTAACTTTTTATGAGGCTGGCCCATATATTTTAGGTATATCCCCTTTTCCAAAACTTAAATCAGAGTTGGACATAATAAATAATAAAGTACTTCTTAAATTAGAGGAAAGCCAAGAAGTACATAAGTTAGTTCTTATGGGATATTTTGCCCAATTTGAACTATACTTAATGGAAATGGTGATGCTTTTTATTTTATCTGATGAAAAGCATATTGATATTTTTATTAATAGCTTGAAGCAAGGTAAGATTAAAGGTATATATCGTATGGATAATTTCTTACAGAAAAATGTTAAGTGTAGTGGACACGCCTAATTTGTCTGATAAGGTTATTGAAATCACACAGATTGTCCCAGAGATGTTTATATATCATCAGTTTGAAAATGTGAGAGTATTCTTTAAATCTATATATGGTACTCAAATACCTTCTATTCTAGCAATTAAAAAGTTTTATAGTAAATATAGGCATGATTTAATTCATCGTAATGGAAAAAGTATATATGTAAGTCGTTCGTTAATAGATGAAGTTTATAAAGAAATGATTGAATATGCTACTCAATTTAATGTAATTAAGGATAAGGTATTGTTTTTACATTAACTAAATGCTGTAGGCTATTTTAGTATCGGATAGTCATTTTTCTTACTTTTGTATCATATTCCAGCAAATAACCAACCAGTCTATCCGGATATGAACAAGCGTAGGGGAAAAATCATCGGCAGGAGTTATGCCCACAAGGTGGGTGAAATTCTCCGCATTTACGACGAGCATGCACGCAGCGGTCTGTCCAACCGCGAGATCTTGCGTCGCTATATCTATCCGGTTTACCCAATTTGCGAAAAGACTTTTTACAATATCATCAATGCCAGTGCCGATCCTCGTATTATCCGTCAGCAGGAAGATTTGAAACGCCAGCTATCTTTATTTTAGGTTTCTGCGGCGGTCGGTTTGGTACGCATGGCTCCTGTTCCGCTGTTGTTCCGTATATCGTGGAGGTGTATTCCGTTTCATACACTTTTATTCCGCCGGGTAGGGAAAAGTTCCGGCTTACACGTCTGAGCATGATGGTTGCACATTCTTCAAACCGTATCCCGTTCAGATAACCATTCAAACGTTCGGCCGTTGCCATTCTTCCAGCAGCATGATCTTCTTGCGTACTTCCATAATGTGTGTCATCATAACAATCGAATGCCAGCCGGACAGTAAGTGAAATTTCCCCATGCTGCACCCGGAATTTCAGATCTTTCCATTGTATCTCGGGCATGCTTATAAGTACACAGGGGAATGTGACAGGATACTGGTCTTCTCCGTTAAGTAGCGCATCCAACTGGCCGTAATCCTCATCAATGAGCGAGAGTATATCGCCCATATTTTCCGCAATTCTTCTCTGAATATCGTTAAATAACTGTTCCATGATGTAATGTTATTGGTGAATGATTCTTTTTATTTCCGCATCAAACTTATCCCTTATTTTCTTCTCCAATTCGCTGCTGGAGGTGTCCGGCATGAACTGCCGTTTCGGTATACGGACATTGAGCCGTTTTTTCGGTGTCAGTGCCAGTCTTTTCCACATGAGCGCCTCTCCCGGTGCGTTTTCGGTAAGCTCCATACGTTTTTTCCCTCCTTTCTTCATACCTTTTTTAATTCCGGCCGTCTTGTAATATATCGCCAGGCAAATTTCCTCATCTGCGGTGTAACCGTAGGATGCAGAGTCCCCCCGTTGTTATGGATGGCAGCATACGGTACGTTGGTATAAACCCTCACCAGTCTGTTCCCGGGACGGAAGTTGATACTGCCTGAAAGGTGGTTCCTGCCAGAAAGCAGCGGTCCATACTGTGAGACGGCGCTATTCCCACTGCCGCGTTGCCTGCGGGTTTCTTTCCAGCGATGGAATCCTCTTCCTGTAAAGCCGCCTTTACGGAAATCCTCTTCAATGTGCCGTTTCGCGATGTTTCCGGCCAAAACGGGCATCCTGCGGTTCAACAATCCGCTTATCTGCTGCGCCTGCTGACGTATCCGGCGGTTAAATTCTTGTATATCCATCGTTTATTAAATCAATATCGGCATCATCGGGAAATTCATCTTTCAAGAAAGACTTTACCGTCTCCTTTGCCCCCTCATACGCATTGGCAATATACGGATGCGTGTCGCTGAACAGCCGCCCGTCCACTCCGGGATTGTTGTCAAGTCCGGGTGCGGGATGGTCTTCAGGTTCGTTGGCACGTGGTGTTGCAGTAGGCGGTGCATCAGTGGCGGACAGGCTGCACTTGCAGTTCCAGCGGTCTCCCGGGCGATGGCTGTTCCAGAACGGGTGGCCTATTGGCAGCACTGTTCCCCAAAACGCTTTATGGTCCGCTCCCGGATGTGCGCTTGTGCTCGGCATCCATTCCAGATTGGGCAGGATGTCGGCATACTGCTCGAAGCGTTGCCAGTCGGCAGCCTGGCGGGCACGTATGACGGCGGTGTCATACTCTGTACGAAGCCAGTGCCGCACATGGTGGTCGAGCATGGGATGGACATCCTTTTTCCACTGTTCAAATGGTTTTAAAACGCCGTTAGATTCGTAGAGCTGTGAGGCGATATCGTTCTGCATGCGGTGCACCTTGAAAGCGGAGAAGACCGCATTGCCCCGATCTATCTTTTGTTTGAACGCCATCGGGATTTCTGCAGCCGATTGGCTGATGCCGGTGCTCGATGCTTCGCGGAAGATACGGAAGGTTTCGTTGAAAAGGCTCTCCTCTATTTCCGACATGGGGTGGAAGTCCTTTTCATAGATATGCTTCAGGGCACGTTCCAGGATATTGCTATCAAATACGAAAGCGGATTCCGTATCGCCGGCTTTGCATTGCAAAGGTGTGGCAGAGCCGGACATGTAATCTATATCATCCAAGTCGGGCAGTTGCCAGTCCTCGTAATAGAGTGAATTCATCACCAGCCTAAAGCCCCGTCGTTTTGCGGGGCTTTTTCCAAAAAAAGAGCCGGCGGCATTACGGGGCTGTTGCGTGGTCTTGCCATCTTCGGGTCCGTCTTTACCAACAAGTGGAATCCCCGCTGCGGCGAACGGATTGGCTGCTTTTCTCTTCTCCTCCAGTTCCGCCTTCAGCTGTTCATAATCCTGCGGTTTCTCAATGTACAGTTGTTCGTACAGGTAGTCGTCGGCGACGGGAATACCAAATACGGATACGGCTTTTTCCAGTAATTCTGCTTTAATTTTCACACTTTCCATATCCGGTTCTTCCACATAGACAAATTCGCCGCCCTGGGTATTAATACCCAGTGAGGCGAACAGTGCGGTCATGTCATAGTTCAGCAGGTTCAGTATGCTTAACGCGTCCTGTTCGATAATTTCCTGTTCCACCTTGTTGTGTATGGTTCCAAGCGCCTGTGTTCCAGTTTCACTTGCTTCGGTTGTAAGCGTGTTGCCAAGTACTGCCTTGCTCATTTCCGCATTGTAACGGTCAACAAGTGCGGAATACATGTCGCTGCTGCCGGAAAGGCTTCCCGGTTCCACAAATTCGAGTGTTGTCCCGTCCGGGCAGAGGAATACGGATGCACCGCCTTGTGCTGCCGCCGCTTCCAACGTGGCATTCCGCGCTTCCGGATCTGCTGCGTCATAGGTGTATTTACGCACCGGACGGCCGAATATCTCGGCAAGTTCCGCCCAGTCGCCTATCGTCCCGCGTTTGTAGATAACGTACGGTGCCGTACGCGCCAGAATTCCCAGCGGTTCCTTGCCGCGTATCATCAACAGGTCTGAATATTCTTCGAAAGGTTCCCCGTTTATGTCAGTCTGGCGGGTTTTGATGAGGTTCAATACCGGGTCTACGTGCTTTCTCGGAACCATGTAGTAGTCTATCCATCCTTTCTCGTTGATATAGAACTGTACAAGTGTAAATCCCCAGTAGTCAGCATCCAACGCGTCACTGATAAACCGCAGGAACCAGGGGGAACTGATTTGCCCATTTACTTTGTCGTCAGCTATCCCGTTACGCCGGAATTCGATTTTCCGTCCCAATACTCCGCTTTTCCGTTTTTGTACTACGCTGAACAGATGCGGATCCATCATTGATTCGCTATATATATCGTATAGTTTTATCCTGCTTGTGAAGTCCACATTTTCTGCGTTACGGATTGCATTCATGTAGTCATTCAACCCGATGCCAAATCGTTGCGGCTGTGTCAGTATTACGGTTGCACCGGGCCGCGTCACGTTACTTCCTTCAGTAATACGTTTTCCGGCAGGCTTCATCGCACGACTTTTGAAAAAAGGAATTTTGAAGCTCATGTTTCTTTCTGTTTTTTGGGTTTATCAATAATTACATGTGATTGATCCGTTTAGGATTGCTTTTCATCAGGTAGGGATTATTTTGCTGCAGTGTTTCATCCGGCAGAAGTGGTGCCCCGTCAATGGTAATTTTGTAGGCCGCCACTTGTTTTAACCATTCCACTGCCCGTTCGTACCTGTCCTTTCGGATTTGGGATATTTTCTGTGGATTATGGATACTGAAAAGATGATAAACAGTTATGTCTATCGCCAGCATCAGGATAAGCTGGTTACGGGCTTCTCCTTCTGCGGAAAAGATTTCATCCACATCGTAACGTGCGTTGAGATACCCGCGCATTTCCGCGATTGCGCGGTCTTCACAGATTTCAACGATTGCGTTGTCACTGCGTGTCAAGGCATCCAGTATTTCGCGGTGTATACTGGCATCGTAATCCTCTTGCGTTATGAATTTGCTCATGGCTATAATCGTTTTGGGTTCCGGCGCGCGCTGTGGTGAATCACCGTCACCGGTTCCAGTTGTTGTACTTTCTTTTTCAGGATTCGCAGCCCCCCCTCCACACAGTCGGGACCGTCCGCCGGGAATTTAAGACGGAGGGTGAAGAGCTTGAACTGGTCGTCCAGTCGTCTCATGTGTGGGTTGTCCCGTTCCTCCTCGTTAAAAACAAGGTTACCCTCGCGGTTGAGCGGTTCCAGATTCGCTTCGATACGTGTCGCTTTGTCGGTCTTCCTGTCCTCGTCCGGATGAATGTAGAGCTGTACGTTCCTTTCATTTCGTACCTTTGCTACCAGCGGTTTGAACACTTGCTGAAAAAAAGGATCCTGCAGTTTATTGTTCTCCATATAGCAGTACACCGGAACTTTACCGCCCACATATTCAAGTAACTGTACATACCAGTCTATGAAATCCGAGTTCAGTCCGCGGTCCAGACGTGCATTTATAATATAGACCTTCTGTTTTATCTGTCCCATGAGAATACAGCTCTTAGTGCTGCTGTTCTTGCTTTTGTTCTCTCCTGGTGCAGGGTCACCGTAAATTACCAGGAACTGGAACTTTTTCAGTTCCGGCACCCGGCCATAGGTTATTTCCTTGAATACCTCCTTCGGTGACGGGATTGTTATAGTACTCCTTCTGTGCGCTGGCGGCACTGATCTTTCTCAGTACGGTATCGATATGTTCTTCCGTATTCTTTTCTGGCCAGGTACTGTGCCCGTCCTTATCCCGGATATTTACAACATCGTGGTGATCTGCGAGAGCCGCTGCCCGTACCACACAGCAGTCTCGTGCTATGAGGTTCCCACACCATACGATCAGGGTCGGTTCACTGATGGAACGTGTGGCATAAAAAGCCTGTTCATACCAGTCCCATTTCTTTTGTATAATGTCCGGATTTCGGCAGTCTTCATCTGTATCGTAGTCGTCCACAAGCAGTACATCAGGGCGTACAGCTTCGTTACGGCTTCCACGTGGGGCGTTACCGGCACCAATAGCGCGAAAAGCACAGCCGCATTTGGCTATGAACTCCGTATCCGTCCATGAACCGATATTCGTTTGCTCCCCATAGTAAGCTTTGATGCGCCCATTAGCTTCAAAATTGGCTCGATAAGGATCCAGCAACCGCTTCGCACTGTCCTGCGTAGCACTGGCAAGCATTACGTTTTTTTTCCGTCCTGTAAGCGCCAGGTACATCACGCAGAACATGACAATGGTGCTTTTTGCCAACTCACGACTCCATGAGAGCACTTCGTACCATTCATCATTATTCAAGATGCGTTTGATGGCCCTTTTATGGAAAGGGGCAAACGGGTATTTTGCATATCTCGGGAAAAAGAATCCGATCCATTCTATCGGGTGTTTTTCCAGATAAAGTAGGTGCTTCTCCCGCTGGGCCTGGCTCATGCTCACGTCTACCGGAGTGGAATTACTGATATCCGTTTTGTATTCTTCCCAATTGGCGAGGGCCGTTCTTTCTTCTTGTTTCATGACAGGTTGTCTTTAATGAATTTATCCCATAGTACGGTTATTTCCTTGGCCTTATCCAGATCAATAGGCCTTATCCATTCTATAAAGCGCATGCCTACGTTTACAAGGTCGGCTATTCCGACTTCTGTTTCCATTTTTTTTATGGCGGCAGCCAGTTTGCCCAGTGTGTCGGCCTCGGCAGGATTAGCGAATCGTTCTCCTTCCGGGCGTGAAAGGATAAGGTTGTTCAGCTCCATTACCTGTCGGTGCAGGTTGGCGATTTGCTGTTCACGTCCCAATGTGATGCCAACTTTTAATTTTTCCCATTGTCCTGCCGCCATCCACCGAATTATGGTCTGGCGTGACACGCCCACCTTATCTGCTATTTCCTGTTGCGTCAGATTATCTTTGAGATAGAGGGTACGGGCGTAATCCTTTTTTTGTTGTGAGGTCAATTCTGCCATACTGTTTTCTTTAATGATTTTACGCAAAGTTCTTTTTTTCATGCTGTGAACCGGAAAAAAGGATGAAGCGGTTGCAGGACATAGTGTATGGCCTGCGTACTTGTCCGTAAGGATTACACACTTTTTTGTGCGGTTATCACTACCTACGTAAGTTTGCTGCAAATAATCAAAAACGTATGATAGTTTTTAAATCCATATTAAATAAAAAGACCGCCTGTCTGCTGCTCTACGGAGAAATCAGTGACGAAGGTGGGGAAGGCAAGATAGCCAGTCGTGACATCGTAAACGAACTGATGCATCTAGATGGCTATGAGAACCTGAATATCCGTATCAATTCCATTGGCGGTGACGTTTATCCCGGTATTGCTATTTTCAACGCCATCCGCCAGTGCAAGAGTAATGTCACTATTTACATTGACGGTATCGCCGCCAGCATTGCCGGTGTGATAGCCCTGTGTGGGAAACGTGTCGAGATGAGCCGTTATGCCCGTATGATGTTGCACAATGTATCCGGTGGCTGTTACGGTAACAAACAAGACCTGCGGGATATGATATCCACCATTGAAAGTTTGGAGGATACCATTGCTGAAATCGTCGGCGAACGTTGTGGTAAGGACAAGGAAGAGGTGAAAAACACTTATTTCGATGGTACCGACCATTGGTTGAAGCCGAAGAGGCTTTGCAGCTGGGGCTGATCGATGCTATTTATGATGTGGAGCCTATTCCAGAAGAGAGCAGTACGGATGATATCTACCGCATATTTACTAACCGGCTGGAGCTGGAACAGCAAAAGCCACAAAACCCCGATAAAATGAAATTGGAAGATTTTAAGAAGATTCCCCGTTTCGCCAACTGTACTGACGAGGCGGCGGTAATGGCCATGTTGGGCGAAAGTCCAGAAGGCAGAAAAGGCCGATGATTTGGAGAAGGAGAACGACGAACTGAGAGAAAAACTGGAACGGCAGGAAGAAGAACGGATTGAAAACGCTGTGGCGGATGCTGTGACAGATGGACGTATCGGTGCAGACCAGAAGGATATCTACAAGAATATTCTGAAGGCGAACTTTAAGGACGGCATGACCGCACTGAAAGCTTTGAAACCGAAAAGACTTTTGAAAGATAAACTGGAGGTACTGCTGCCGGTGAAGGTGAAAGCCCTTGGCAGAAGCGCCAGAGAGAAATTGAAGCCAACCGTAAAAAGTAATATGCCATGATTCCGATTAAGAACCCTAAGAACGTTAAGCTGGGTGGCAGCTCCTATTTTGGCAAGAAGATAGGTAGTAGTGTACGAAGTGCCGGCAGTGCTCCGCAAATACGCGGGAGACAAAAAGTGAAGATGTAGTGTTTATGACAACAGAGTAAATGTTAATTAAAAATAGAAAAGACAATGATTCAAGGATTGAATACCACCAACTATTCCGGCGAAGTGCTGGAGAACGTGCTGACTCTTGCTACGACAGGTAACGAGTTGGTAAGCAAAGGGCTGATAATGGTTATCCCCGGAGTAAACAGTTCAATAAGTATTCCCCGGGTAAAATCGGGCAAAATGCTGCAAAAGCGTAAGGAAGACCCGCAGAAGTCGGACAGCAAAGGCGATTTCACATACAGCGAGAAAAAACTGGTACCAAAGGATATGATGGCTTTCACGCTGTTCAATCCACGTGCTTTTGAACATATCTGGCGTGAGTACCAACTACGGGCGACCTTGTGTTCCGTCAGCTTCCTGCCAATGTGCAGAATATCCTGCTTCAGGAACTTTTAAAACAGGTTGGCAATGAACTCGGTTACCAGTACATCAACGGTGAGTACGGCGATTCCGACAGCCAGCTGTTGGACGGTATCCTGACACAGGCGGCCAAAGATACGGATATCGTGAAGGTGAAAAGTACCGGTACAACCATGCTGTTACGTTTAAAGGAACTGAGAACGCATATTCCAGTAACCATGCGTAATAATTCCAACCTGCGTATCCTGATGAGTGTGGAAGACTTTGACACATACGATGACGAGTTGACGCAGCTCGCCAATAAGGGAGCCGCTCCCACAGATATCAACTTGGAACGTTACAAAGGTATCACCATTGAGGTCCTGACACAATGGCCCACCGGCTTGATTGTAGCTACCCTGTGTGACAGCGGGATGAATGGAAACCTGTTTGCTGCGGTTAACCTTCAGGACGACGAGAATGTTATTCTCATTGACAAATGGGCGAATGCCAGCGAGATGTATTTCTTTAAAATGCTCATGAAGGCCGATACGCAGATCGGTTTCGGAGAGGAGTTCATAGCTTTGGACTGGAGAGAAGACGGAGCATTCAAACCTGTGGTGGAAGGATAAGGAGGAACGGATATGGCAAAGAAAATATTGATAACGGTAATTGTCCTTTCTGCTTTTCAAGATAAGTTTGACCATAAGACGCAGTATCCGGTGGGTACGGAACTGCAGGTTGACGAAGAACGTGCGAAAGATCTGGTAAACCGTAAGCTTGCCCGAGTGAAAGAAACCGGAAAAGTCCCCGAAGAACCGAAACGGCCGCAACCGGCGAATCCGGAGACCGCTTCTGAATCCCCGGCTTCCTCCATAGCTCCGGCCGGTAGTGATAAACCTGAAAAAAAGGAAGAGGATGAGTGCCAGAGGACTGAGAAACAATAACCCGGGTAATATCCGTCTTTCTGCCACCACAGTATGGCAGGGAGAAATCCGTCCCTCGCAGGACAGGTCGTTCTGCCAGTTCCGTACGATGGCTTACGGTTATCGTGCTTTGATTAAGCTGCTGCAAAACTATCGTCGTAACAATGGATGCCGTACGATAGCGGATTTTATCAACCGTTGGGCGCCGCCTGTGGAGAACAATACTTCCGGCTATATCAGCCGGGTATGCCGGGAGATGCAGGTTCCGAACACGTATGTGCCTGACGTGAACGACAGAGCGACTATGTGCGCTATTGCCGCTGCCATCTCACAGGTGGAAAACGGAGTACCGGCGGTCATGGCAGACGTGGAAGCGGGATGGAAACTGCTTTAATAAGGAAATTAATGATGATTGATTATTGATTGGAAAAATGGATGTGCTTTGGAATATCATAATGTATGCGGTACCTGGAGGTTTTGCCGTACAGCTTATAAACTGGTACTGTAACCGGAAGTTGTCTAAGGCGCGCCAGGGTGGTGATATTGATGCCGCCTATCTGGACAATATCAATATGCTTCGTGAAGAATTAATAAAGATTCAAGATGAAACAGAAAACTATACAGGGCTATCGCTCGACTTGATCGTACGGTTGCTCGCGCTACTGCTTGTCGTCACTGGAATGATTGCCCTATTCGCATCGAGTTGCAAAAGCCCGCAGAGGATGCAGAACAGCTACAGTCAAAAAGACAGCTTGGCAAGCAAAAACGGTTCGTTCTCCTGCAAGAAGCCGTACCACCCAGCATAGCGAAGACGAAATTTCCGACGGGTATGCTGAAACTGATTCCGGTGGGCACAGGCTTTAGCAGCCGTAGCGGACAGGCCACTGTCAATATCACCCGGATATCAGAAGACAGTTTGGAAGTAACTGCCACCTGTGACAGCCTGGCTCGTCAGGTACTCATTCTTACAGAGGAAAATACACGTATCCGGGATGAACTCATGGAAGAAAAAAAGAAACCGCCTCCGGAAGTTGTACGTGAGCCTACCGGCCTGCAATGGTTCCAAATATGGATGGGACGGATTTCGCTGCTATACCTTGCTTTTCGCCTGTTGAAAAGGCGTTTTACCAAAATCCTTTAAACAGTATTCGAATGGATGTTAAAGAACGAAAAACAGTATCGGAAAAAATGATGGCGGAAACTGCCTGTCGGCCAGAACCGGGCTTTCTGAAGCAATACCGGAGATGTTATCCTCGTGCTAAGAAATTCCATGTCACGAGTGACGGCCTTGTATTTCCGGACGATAAAAAAGCCGCAGATGCTCACCAAAGGTGCATCGGATGTGGCGAGTTAAGAACCTATTAAATGAAAAGACAATGAATTTACCAAACGTAAAGATAGTAATCGGCAGCGGCAGCATGGGCAACGTCACGCTGTCCGATGACGGTATTTCCGGCATGATCCTTACCGGTACCGCAGTTCCGGAAAAACTGGAACTGAATAAGGTCTATGTACTCGGCGGTATGACAGACCTGAAAAAATACGGCATTGAAGAAAAGACAAACCCGCTGCTTGTCAAAGACCTTACCGCATTTTACAGTGCAGCCGGTGAGGGTGCGGAACTGCACCTGCTTGTGGTGAGCGAGGCCACCACACTGACGCAGATATGTGCTAATGAAGACGGTTCCCCGCTCAATAGACTTATCAATTCCGCTGCAGGACGTATCCGCCTTGTAGGTATTAACAGGAATACCCCGGCCGAGTATGAGCTGACTGCAGAAAAATGCCTGGACGCGGATATCATTACTGCCATTACCGCTGCCCAGACAGTAGCGGACGCTTTCCTTGAGAGAATCGCACCGTTCCGGGTATTCATCCCCGCAATCGGCTGGACGGGTGAAACAGACGGTTTGTACCAGCCTCGTGAAGGCAGTTGTAACCGTATTGCGGTGGTTATGGCCTCGGACGGAAAGGTAGGCGAAAGCAAGCTGTATTCCGCTGCGATCGGTCAGGTGTTGGGACGCGCGGCGAAGATTTCCGTACACCAGAACCTCGGCCGCGTACGTGACGGGGCGATAGCCTCTACCGGTTATATGACGGACGGCAAGACACCTGAAGAGCATTTCAGCGAGCTGGGAATTCTGAATGATGCCGGTTATATCTTCTACCGTACCTATATAGGCAAGAACGGCTACTACCTTAACGGCGATGCCATGGCAGCGCCCACGACCGACAGCTACTGCTACCTCAGTTCCGGACGCGTCATCGACAAGGCGGCCGTCATAGCTTACCGTACGTATATTGACGAGATCCTGGACAACATCGAGGTTGATCCTGAAAGCGGTACTATTCCTACCGCTATATGCAAGTCGTTCGAGGCAAGCATCATTCGTGCGGTGAATACCAATATGAACGGTGAGATCAGTTCGTTTACGGCATACATTGACCCTTCGCAGAATATCCTTGCAAACGGTCACATGGAAATCACCTGCAAGATAGTCCCGCTCGCCACCCTGAGAGAAATCACCGTTAATTTATCACTTGAAAATCCAGCATGATTATGGCAACAGCAATAGGAACAGTGTTCAATTCCAGGGAATACGCCTGGGTCGATGTAAATGTCGTGATGCTTGGCAGGGAAGTCGTCGGACTTCGCGGCATTGAATACAAATCAAAGCGCCAGAAGGAGGCGTTGTTTGCTTCCGGCAGGAAAGCCCGCAGTATCCAGAAGGGCAAGAAGGAGTATGAGGGTACGATAACACTTCTGCAAAGCGAGCTTATTGCCTGAACCGCGCCGCACAGGAAAAAGGTTATGAGGATATTACTGATATTGACTTTGATGTGATAGTCTCCTATGTACCCGACAACGGCGTTGTCACGACCGACAAGGTGGTGAACGTATCCATTACGGAGATACCTCATGGTATAAAGGTGGATGACCTGCAGATGGAAATCGCCCTGCCGTTCATTGCTCTGGACATAGAATATAACGTTTTGTAACATCAATCATTAATCAGATAAGAAGATGAACACGAAAGAAGAAAAAACAGTCGAACAGAAGATTCAGGAATGGAAGGAAAAATACGGCGACGTCTATCGCGTGGATGTCGACGGGCATACGGCCTATCTTAAAAAACCGAGCCGCAAAGCACTCGGAGCGGCCGCTGTTATCGGCAAGTCCGATCCGATGAAATACAACGAGTTTTTGTTGAATAATTGCTGGCTCGAGGGCGACGAAATCATCAAGACCGATGATGCCCTGTTCCTGGGCGTATCGGCACAGCTAGCGGAAATCATCGAGATAAAGGAGGCTACGCTAAAAAAGCTCTGAGCGGAACGCAGACCGGAGACAAGGGCGGTTGGCTGTTCATGTCCGACACCCTTATCCGGGCTGTGCTTCACATGGATCCGACGGAACTGTCAGATGAGGAGTGGGCACATCAGGTGCGGATGGCGGAATGGGCGCTGTCCGTCATGCAGGTAGGAAGAATAGGATAATGTTCAAGGTTATCAGGAATAATGTCATATAGACCAGCCAACGATATCTGTACCACTTTCCTTCTTTCCTGAGATATTCAGGCAGGGATTTTACCATTGAGACAGGAACCAGTACCGGAATGGCTATGATAACCAGCACCCACTTCAGGAAAGCCGGTACCAACCGGATTGCCCAATAAGCCGAACCGGCGATAACATAGATTGCAATAACAGTACTCAACATGGCCAATACACTTGAATATATTTTTAGTCTTCAGGATAAGGTTTCCGCTAAGATAGGCAATATTACCGTAACTTCCGATAGAATGTTGGGAAAATTTGCCGAACTGGAGAAGAAAAACCTTAGCGTGAACAAAACGTTCAATGAGACAGGACGCACGTTGGGTGCCTTGCGCGAGAAGATTGCCCTGCTGCAGGCGGAGCGCGAATGGCTTCCCGCCGATAACATTGAGGGTATCCGGGCATATAACCGGGAGATGAAAGCGCTTAATAAGGAAATCAATAAGCTGGAGTCTCTTAATGGTGGCAAGTTTAAAAAATGGAAAGAAGAGGCCTTCTCCGCAATACCTTCCTATATGACCAATCCTTTGGCGTTAGGTACTGCCGTCATCGGGTTTGCTGGAAGGTCGGGGATGAGTTTTGATGAAAATATGGCCAAGGTAAACATCACCGCCCAGTTATCAGGTGAATCATTGGCCGAGCTCCGTAACAAGCTCAAACAGGTAGCCATAGATAATAAAACGGATATCCAGATAGCTCCTGTCGGATTTGAGAAGATAAATTCGCAACTTAATGACGTAGACCTTTCGCTTTCCATTCTGGATGCCTCGTTGAAAGGAAGCAAGGCCGGCTTTACCGACCTTGACACTGTTTCCGGTGCACTGGCTCAAACCCTGTCCATTGTCGGCAAGGAGAACACTACGGCCATGGAAGTGCTCGACACATTCTTCGCCGCCAAGCGTGTCGGTGCCGGCGAGTTTGCCGACTTTGCCCGTTATATGCCCAATCTGATAGCCGGTGCCAGTAACCTGGGTATCGCCTACAAGGAAGTGGCCGGAACATTTGCCTACATGACCGGAAAAGGACAGTCGGCCGAACGTGCCGCCGTACTTATGGAGAATGCCTTTTCAGTATTAGGCGCGCCGATGTACGTGGTAAAATGGAGCAAGCCGGCGTGAAGGTATTCGATGATACCGGAAAGATACGCAGTGTTGTGGATATTTTTTCCGATTTGCAGGGTGTGATGGGTAGTTTGAATGACGAACAGAAATCCTCGTTGCTTGAAAAACTGGGGTTGGTTGACAAGGAAGCAAAGAATGCTTTTGCCATTATGATTTCAGACACTGTGAAGCTGCGCGAATCCATGAATGAGGTTTCCAACTCCTCGGGCGAGACCGGTAAAGCTCTGGAATTCTCAAAAAACACCATGCAGAAGGCTACCGAGGTATGGGAGAGCTTCAAGAACATAGGAACGAGTATCGGCGAGCTGGTATTGCCTGCAATCAATGTCGGGCTGGATGTTGCAAGTGTTGTCCTGAGCGGTCTCTGTACGGTCGTAGATGCTATCGGCAGTCTGTTTTCATGGTGGTACGCACAGCTTCAGGACGGCAACCCCCTGATATGGGGCTGACCGCCGCCATAGCGGCATTGTCCGCCGGCCTGTTAATCAATTATGCCCGTACGAAATCGGTTATTCTTCTTGAAAAGGCCAAGGTCGTCTGGGACGGTATCCAGGCAGGCGCGACATGGCTTCTGACCGGTGCGCAGCTGGCCTTTAACACAGCGCTGTGGGCATGTCCGCTGACATGGGTAGCGGCAGCCATCGGTGCAGTGGTTGCCGCCATAGTTTACTGCTGGCAGAAGTTTGAAGGCTTCCGCAGGGTAATATACGGTTGCTGGGAGACTGTCAAAGAATTCGGGCGTGTATTGATTGATTCCATCGTGGCTCCTTTCAAACAGGTATTGGGCGGTTTGGGTAAGGTATGTTCCGCCTGGTGAGCCTAGTAAAGGGTAATTTCAGGGAAGCGGCCAAAGAGGCGAAAGCCGGTTTTATGGATATCGGCAAGGGGGTACTGGGTGCCAACCCTGTATCTATCGGTATGGATATAAAGCAGAGGGGCGACTGGCAGGCGGCATGGGATAAGGCACGCAGCGCGGAAGCGAGAGCTGGCAGGCCTCACAGGATAAGAAGAACGGTGTTGGCAGTTCCAGCTTCCCGGTACCGGAAGTACCGGCGGCAGCCGTTACCCCGCAGGTGGATTATGATGCCCTGATGAAGAAACTTGCCAAGAGTTCCATGTCTAAGAAAGTTTTGAATCTGAATGATGTCGGTACCGTCCGGAATTATAACGAGTCTTCCGACTATACTGCCGCAACAAGAAAGCTGTCTCCCCTGCAGGTGAACCTTGCCCCCGGCGCTTCGACCTCGGCTGTCGGTGCGTCCGGTAAGGCTTTGGATGCGCGTTCACGCCTGGCGGATGCGGCAAAAGCCTCAGATAACGCCCAGGAATACACTCCCGAAAAGAACGGTTATCTGCAGGACATCATGCTGAATGTGCGCAAAATTGCCGCCATGATAACCGTTCCCCTTGCCATGAATACTCCGGCCTCTTCAGGTTCCGTATCCGATGCCTACGTAATGCAGGACACGAGGAGTGCGACGGAACAGGCAGAGTCCGGATATCGTGGTGAAAGGCAGCCCCGGACGATACGTATAGACCGCGTATGCGACCAGATCACCATCCATGTACAGAATACTGACGGCAAGGTATAGACACCATCCGGCAGGAGATTATCAATGTGTTCAACGAAATATACGAGGTGTAGCTATGGGAAATTTCAATATAAAGGACATTCTGCTGGATGTCATCGGTTACAAAGGACTGCCTTACCCCGGTGTGTGGTTGCCTGCGGCAGACCGTTCAGAGTCCGGCGATGGGTATGAGTACGACGGGGAAACAGCCGGCGAAAAGACGAATACGGATTTAGGTTCTGTCCTTCGTAAGAAAGACGCCATGGGAAGATATTATTTCATGCCCGTTGTTCTGGAGCACAAAGGTAAGGAGTATGAGATACCTAATGCCGTTATTTCCTTTACCGGCAAGAAGAATATCGTAGAAACGGCAATGGTAGGACGTAAAGGTTCGGTTAAGGAACTTATCAGTCTGGATGATTACGAAATCAGCATATTGGGTGTTGCCCTGTCCGATGATTTTCCCGAAGCGGCCCTGACGGAACTGAATGAACTCTACAACATCAACGAGTCCGTTATCCTGAAATGCGCACTTACGGACATTTTCCTCGAGGAAGACGACCGGGTGGTTATCCGCAGCATTGATATATCCGATATGAAAGGAACCGAAACAGTCCAGATATTTAAGATGGAACTGGTGACGGACCATAGTTTTGAACTCATAATCAAATAGGCCATGTTTATACTCTGTTCGGAAATAAGGATCGGGAATGTCTCTTTCAAATCGGTACATGATGTGCGGATAAAGAGAAGCATTTACAGCCTTGCCGCCACGGCCGTGGTCAAGGTTCCGGTTACTGCCGTACTTAAACATACGGGAGAGGCTCCGGCCTATATAGAAACGGCCCAGGCCGTCAAGGTCGGTGACCGGGTGGAAATCAGGCTGGGCTATGACGGTAATTTGAGTACCGAGTTTGCCGGTTACGTGAAACGATTGAATTACAAGGTTCCTTTGGAAATAGAGTGTGAGGACGAATACTATGCGACCCGCCGGGTTAACTGCGTTTTCTCGGGAAAGGAAACAACGTTAAAACAGTGTTTGAATACCATTTTACCGGACTTGAATATTGCTTATTGTGTAGACCTGACATTAAAGAACTTCGTCGTTAATAACAAGCCCGGCAGCTGGGTGCTCGGCTTTCTCAAAAAGGAGTACGGTTTGGCCGTCTTTTTTGACATCGACGGCAATCTGTACGCAGGCAAGGCACACGAAGTGCAGGGCGAAACGGTGAAATACCGCTTCGTTATAATGTCATCAAGGATGATGAGCTGAAGTACCAACTCGCCGAGGATGTCCGGCTGAAGGTGAAGGCCGTATGCTATTATAAGGACGGCACAAAGATAGAGGGGGAAATCGGTGAAGAGGGCGGTGAGACAAAAACACTCTATTACTATGACGTGAAGGATGCCGGTGAACTGAAAGCGTTGGCCCGCGAAGAACTGGAGCGCTACCGCTTTGACGGATACCGGGGTAGGATTGAAACATTCCTCGCTCCCTATGCACTGCCGGGTATGGTGGCGCAGTTGGATGATCCCGTTTACCGGGAACGCGGCGGGAACTATTACATAGAAAGTACGGAGGTGACGTTCGGAACGGGCGGCGCACGTAGAAAAATAGAAATCGGTATCAAGGTATGAAGGATATAGAAGAAATCAGACGTGCCATTCACGAGCGACAAAGCGGAGATAGTGTTTTTCCGGCCGTTGTGACGGAAGTGGATGAGAAGGAGTACACTTGTACGGTACGGCGTGACGGGCAGGTTGACTATTTTGATGTGAGGTTACGTGCATTGGTGAAAGCGGATTTGCAGGGGTTTGCTTTCATTCCGAAGTTGCAAAGCGTGGTACTGGTAGCCCGGATAGGACGGAGCAATGAATTGTTTGTGTGTCAATATACCGAAGTGGATAAGGTTGTGTTCACCGACAATGACCTGGAACTGAAAGTCGATCCGGACAACATCGACCTTAAGAAAGGAGAGAATATAACCGTACATGTGGATGCCGGCAAGTTGGAGGTAGTAAACGATAAGACTACTGTCACTCATCAGGCGGAAGCCTTGACGATCCTGTCGGATCAGGCAACCGTAAAGATAACTACCGGAGGACTGACCTTGGCAAAAGGCTCGTCCGGATTGAAGAAAACACTGGATGACTTGCTGACCGCTATTCAGAAACTGACTGTGACAACCGGTGTGGGGCCAAGTGGCCCGCCTATCAACATGGCGGACTTCGTGAAAGTACAACAGGATTTATCTAATTATTTGGAGGGTTAATAATATGCCATTAGTAAAAGCAACAATCAAAGCCGGAATCAAATCGGCATTTACCGAGGTGATGAACCAGAAGGAAGGACGTGAAGACGCGTTGGATAAGTTGGCGGACAAGATAGCCGCCACAGTGGTTGCCGCCATAAAAAGCGCCCAGATAACTTATACAGCCGGCCTTGTAGCCCCGGCAATGGGCGGGCCGGTGACAGGGACATTCCAGTGTACAATATCGTAACGGGGAGGGCTTATGATTGATATCGGACATACGGCTAACGGGGATATCGACCTGCAGGCAGGTGACATTCTCTATGCGGAGAGTACCGGGCAGCACCAGCGGGACATACTGTTGGTGGATAAAGGACATTACAAGGAAAGCCCGGAAACGGGTGTGGGAGCCTTGGAATATATGAATGACAATGAACCGGACAGACTTTTGCGGAACATCCGAAAGGAATTCACGCGGGACGGCATGAAAGTGTCGAAGTCTCTCTGGATAATGTAGTGGCGGAGTATGAAGAGAGTAACGGCTAAGGCGAACCAGACAATATATGACGTTGCCATAGAACAGTATGGTACATGCGAGGCGGTGGGAAAGCTCATGCAGGATAACCCCGATATGGAGAATGACTTGCAGGCAGTAACGGAAGCCGGTATTGAAGAAAGCGACAGAAGTTTCTATTTTGATTTACCGCTACCTGAGGGCAGCACATTGCTTGTCGATACGGACAGCCGGCTGAATTGAAAAAAACATCCTTCGAGAAATAGACAAGGACGTAACAACTTATGATTTGAAAGACTATGGCACGAACGATTAAAGAAAT
>ENA-OQLB01000139-OQLB01000139.1-human-gut-metagenome-genome-assembly--contig:-NODE-139-length-41977-cov-9.438399_pt1 | contig 41977 bp, 50 predicted proteins | sample MGYA00242656_ERZ504813 | MGnify/ENA primary metagenome ERZ504813 (study PRJEB26092, sample SAMD00036388) | human gut metagenome | host: Homo sapiens | study: EMG produced TPA metagenomics assembly of... | reverse complement strand
AAGGTTTGCTTCCCTCTTATCTTCCCTTCCTTTCTTTATTCAGTTTTTAGGGCGCTGTTTCAGTCCCTTCCTTTCGCACCATTAGCTCAGTTGGTAGAGCACCTGACTCTTAATCAGGGTGTCCCGGGTTCGAGCCCCTGATGGTGCACCAGAAGAAGGCCGGAAGGCCGGTGCCTCTGGCCAGATATGCCCGTTGGTCAAGCGGTTAAGACATCGGCCTCTCACGCCGGTAACGGGGGTTCGATTCCCCACGGGTCACCAAAAGGCAGTAACACGGTGAAAGCCGTGCGAAGGATAAATTAAATAGTTGGTGTTGATGACGCTGAGGGTCCACCCGTTCCCATCCCGAACACGGAAGTTAAGCTCAGTGGTGCCGAAGATACTTGGCTGGTGACGGCCTGGGAAAATAGGGAGATGCCAACACAAACAAGAGGACTGCGCGAAGGCGCGGTTCTTCTGTATTCCTCCTTAGCTCAGTCGGTAGAGCATGCGGCTGTTAACCGCAGGGTCGTTGGTTCGAGCCCAACAGGGGGAGCCAGAATGAGCCTGTAAACATTAGGTTTACAGGCTCTTCTTTTTTCTTTCGTGGTGAACTGAAAAATAATGCAATTGTGTTGCTTAACATTTCATGCGCCAGGAAAAAAGAAGCCTGACAGTTTTATAAAATGTCCCGTTAGGATGTCGACACAGATCGCATGAAATTTTATGTGTGTGATATCCTAAAATCGTGGAATTCAATGATGACGAAAGGGATAAAAGGGTGTATACTTTAAATGTAAATATAAAAAAGCAAAGGTGGTTTATTTATGCTGAATCAAAAGGTAGCAGATCTGCTCAACCAGCAAATCAACAAGGAATTTTATTCCGCATATCTATATTTAGATTTCTCGAATTACTATGAAGCCGCGGGACTGGATGGCTTTGCCAATTGGTATAAAGTGCAGGCACAGGAGGAGAGAGACCATGCCATGCTGTTTTACCAATATTTACAGAATAATAATTGTCCTGTGACATTGGAAGCGATTGAAAAACCTAACGTGAAGCTGGAAAATACTATGGACGCCCTAAAGGCGGGACTTGTGCATGAGGAGTATGTCACCTCTCTGATCAACGCTATTTGTGCGGCAGCTCATGAGGTGAATGATTTCCGCACTTTACAATTCCTGGATTGGTTTATTAAGGAGCAAGGCGAGGAGGAGACCAATGCGACCGACCTGATTACGAAGATGGAATTGTTTGGAAGCGACCCCAAAAGCCTTTATATGCTCAACAGCGAACTGGCAGCTCGTGTATACACAGCGCCATCCTTGGTGCTGTAAATCAAGCAGCACGGCGTAGAAGAATCTATTTTCTTCTACGCTTTTTGTTGCTTTCAGTAAGAGGCCCTGGTAGAAGGCAGGGAGAAGATAAAAAAGGTCTTGGCAAATAATAGCTTGAGGCCAGCGGCAAAACAGAAAATGATCTTCTACTCAATAAAAAAATTAGAGAAGAGAAAGGTAAAGGATAAAGAATCACTGTAGGCTGTAAACTGCCAAGCCGGCTAGTTTTTCAACAGCAGGCCGAGAGATGGATAGTTCTTGACAATATTAGGAAAAGTGATTAAACTAAAGACATTAAAATATAATTTTTTTGGAGGGGTTGAACCAATGGCAGCGTTTCGTTTTGGCGTAGACAGCTTTATTTGGACAGAAGTTTTTTCGGAAAAAGACATTTGGATTTTGCCCAAGGCAAAGGAACTGGGCTTTGACGTCGTGGACCTGGCAATCGCCCATCCGGAAAGCTTTCCCTTGGAAAAGGTGCTGGAAGCAAAACGGCAGACGGGACTGGAATTGGTGACCACCACTACATTGGGGCTGGATACCAATCTGATTTCTCCGGATGAGGCTGTTCGAAAAAACGGAATTAATCATATGAAACGGATGGTGGATATCAATAAGGCGATTGGTTCCAAAATCCTTGGGGGTGTTAATTACGCAGGTTGGGGGTATCTGACCCGGAAGCCTAGAACTGAGCGGGAATGGGAATGGTCTGTCAGTGCGATGAGGGAGATTTCCAGCTATGCCAAGGAGACCTGGGATGGCGTGATCGCGGTGGAATGTGTCAATCGGTTTGAAACTCATTTCCTGAATATTGCCGCTGACGCGGTTCAGTACTGCAAGGATGTGGGAAATAAGAATATGAAGGTCCATTTGGACTGCTTCCATATGATCCGTGAGGAAAAAAGCTTTGCGGGCGCGGTAAAGACCTGCGGCAAGGATTACCTGGGGTATGTCCATGTGAACGAAAATGACAGAGGTATTCCGGGCACCGGTCTGGTTCCCTTTGAGGAGCTGTTCCGGGCTTTGCTTGAGGTCGGCTACGAAGGCCCCTTAACCATCGAATCCTTTGATCCGAGCTTTGAAGAGCTGAGCGGCAACTGCGCTATCTGGAGAAAATTTGCGGATACCGGAGAAGAACTGGCAATTGAGGGATTGAAAAATTTGAAAGCGATTGCGTCGAAAATTTGATAAAGCGTCAAATAGCCGGATATGGGCTGTTTGACAGAGGGGAGAATTCTTTATGATTACCATTTTCAACCGAAAAGGCTGTTCAGCTCCTTTTCTGTCAAGGCTCAGGCAAGCCTGCGGGAAGCCCTGGCGGCCCACAAGATTCCCTATATCGTCAATGCGGTCAATATAGCCGGCGGCTTTGGTCGCGCCGACATTCGAGCGGCTACAGGAGCGTGGGCCTGAACCTGGATTATGCCTATGAATATGTGATTTATGTGAGAAAAAAGGATTACCAGCGGGCAGAGGACTTGCTGAGAGCCCAAATCGGATGAAATATGGAAAGCGAGAATTTCAGAACAGAAAAAAGCTTCGGTTAGTCAACCGAAGCTTTTTTATTAGTATCTTAAACAATAAAATTTTGATAAGAGACGCCTGCAAAAATAGAAATCAACTCAAGCTTTGACCGTCAAGAATAAGGCATAAGGCGATTTTCTCACTGCTATACCAAATTACCAACATGAGGCGTGATGCTTTGGCGGTTTCAAGGGACTGGAGAAAAATCATGATCCTCTTTCCAGTCAAATCCTTCAGCGACGGCCTGCGGGCAGGATCAAATCTGTTTGTCAATAAAGTCAAATTCTTCCTGCATGGCGTAGGCGGCTGCGCCGATAGCGCCAATATATTCATTAAAAACGCTTGCCGTAACCTTCAGCCCTTGATAGATCTCCTGAACCACATTGCGCTCCAAAACCTTGGAAATCTCCTGGAAGAAAGGCTCGCCCAACTGGGCCAGCTGGCCGGAAAGCAACACGACCTCCGGTGCCAGAATGTTCACCGCCATGCCCAGAGCTTCCCCCAGAATATTGGCCAAATCCAGCATGAGCTTTACAGAATCAGAATGTTCCTGAGCCGCGGATTCGCAGAACATCTCCAAAGTCACCTTGTCCGGGTCTCCTCCGGCCATTTCCATAATTTCTGGAAAACGGCCGAACTCAAAACCCGCCTTAAGCTTTCCCAATATGCTGAGGTCGGAAATTTCAGAGTTGAGACAGCCGATCCCGCCGCAGGAACACAGGGTGCCGTGAGGGGCAACCTTAACGTGTCCCAGCTCGCCGGAAAGGCCGCCGCGGCTTAAGATCAGATGATTATTGATGACCGGCACGATACGGACGCCGGTGCGGATAGAGACAAATAAAAAGTCCCGGCAGTCGCCGTTGTAGCGAAGCCATTTATAAGCGAACGCCATGACATTGACGTTGTTGTCCAGGTAACAGGGAAGATGAAATTCATCCTCTAAAATCTTTTTGACCGGGACGTTTTCCCAGTCCTTTAAGCGAAAGTGGGAAAGAGCGATGCTCTTATCCTCATTCAAATAGCCGGGAATTCCTACGCTGATGGCGAAAATCTGCCCCGGCTTTCCCTTTACGGCGTCGATAGCGGCATGGATATGCCGGATTAAAAGCGCTAGAATCGCGTCTTTTCCCTGGTCAGGGAGTAAATCCTCCTCCGACTGGTAGATGATCTCACCGGTGAAATCCAGCATAGCGCAGTGCAAATGAAACGCATTGAATTCCGCGCCGATGAAATAACCGCCCTCGGGATTCAGGCGGAGCCATACCGGCTTCCGCCCGACCCTGGGTTCCTCGCAATCGGCCTCGTAAACCATGCCGCTTGCGATTAAATCGTCAATGATGTCTAAAACCGTGGACATACTGTACATGGTCATCTTTTTCACATCATAGCGTGAAATATTCTCATTGGAGCGGATGATATTTAATATCTTATTCCGCTTATAGTACTTCCGTGTGGTGATGATCGATTCAGTGGCCATGACAGCAATCCATCCATTTCTTTTAAGGGTAAGCTACTAAGATAAAATTTCTTATTTGGTCTTCTGAAGATCCAGGAAGAACTGGCATTCCTCGTCGGACAGCGGAACCTCGCCGCCCAGCTGAGCGGTCAGGAACAGCGCCTTGGCAATGGCCTCGGCGGCTTCGGTCTTATTCATGGCGTCGGTAACGGTTTTGCTACCACCAGCACACCGTGGTTACCCAGCAGAACAATGTCTCTCTTGTTTTGCAGAATCGGAATCGCGCCCGCCAGAATCTTATCTGTGCCGGGACGGCCATAAGGGGCGCACTCGAACTTGCAGAAGTTACCCATCATTTCCGGATAGGCTCTGGTTTCTACATCCTTGTTGGCCAGGGCATAGGCGGTCAGATACGGAGGATGGCAGTGTACCACGCCGCCGATGTCGTCGCGGATGGTATAGGTTTCGGTGTGCATGGGAAGCTCAGAGGTGGGCTTGCAGTTACCATGGATCTGGTTGCCGTTTTCATCCATGACAGCGATCATGTCCTCAGTCAGAAGGCCCTTATTCTTGGTGGTGGGGGTGATGTAGATTTTGCCGTCTACCTTTGCGGAAATGTTGCCCTCGAAGGTATTGACCAGCGTTTTCTCGTCCAGGCGTTTTGCTACCGCCATGACTTCGCGGATGACGTCCATGTTGATGTTCATTGCGATTCCTCCATTTTCTTTAACTGTTTACGGCCCGGAGGCCGGTTTATCAAAATCGGTTTTCCCTTCATGAAAAGCAAAACCGGTTTTTCCTGTGATTAATGGCAAACATTCTTTTCGACTGCGGCCTGGAGCGCGGCATCCCAATCTCTTCCGGGCTGGGGCTCGTATTCCTTCATTTGGAAAGAACGGCCGGCGACCTCCCGCATTTCCTCTACGGAAGAAACCTTCCCGTCGGCGTAGAACTGAGTCAGCAGGTTGCCGGCTAGAGTGGCGTATGGCATGCCGGCGTGAATCGGCAGGCGGAGAGCGTCGCTGAGAAGCTGAACCAGCAAGGTGTTCCGGGAGCCGCCGTTGATGACAAAGGCATCTTCCAAGGGCATTCCCAAGGTGTTTTTCAGATAATCAGCGCAGTATTTTACCTTTAAAGCCAGGCTTTCGAAAATACAGCGAACCCATTCGCCGACGGTCTGCGGAACCGCTTGGCCGGTCTGCTGCAGATATTCGGCCATTTTGACCCGGATATCGCCGCCGGGCGTGTTGAAGGTGGGATACTCATTATCTATGTAAGCGTTCAGCGATTTAGCTTCTTCCGCGAGGCTGTGAAGCTCATCAAAGGAATATTCCTGCCCTCCCGCTTTAAAGCGGCCCGCAGCTCATTAATGAGCCAGAAGGCGGAGAAATCTCTGTAAATTATCTTTCTGCGGGCGATGCCGCCGGTGTTCTTAAAGCCGCCCTGATAAGCGGCCTCAGATACCAGAGGCTCGTCAGTTTCGATTCCCATGCTGATCTGGGTGCCAATGCTGATGTACAGCTTGTTTTTGCCGAATCCGGGAATGGCGGCTACAGCAGCAGCGCTGTCATGGCCTACAGAGGCCACCAGCTTTGCGGGGCCGATGCCGGTCAGAGAGGCGATCTCCGGGGTGACCGTGCCCTTTACGGTGCCGGCGTCCACCAAATTCGTGAGAAAATGGGTAGGAATGGAGAATTCCTGAAACAACTGCTTGCTCCAATTTCCTGAGAGGGTTCCATCAGCGCGGAGGTCCCGGCAATGGTCATTTCCGTGGACATCTGCCCGGAAATGAAATAGCCAGCAGGTCGGGCAGGAACAAAAGCTTATCTGCGTTGTCCAGGCAGGTATCGCCGTTGACAATGCAGGAATACAGCTGAGGGAGGGTGTAGGTCCGGTTGAACTGTACGCCGGTAAGCTCAAAGATTCTTCTCTGGGACACTTTTTCATAGATTACATCCATGATCGTGTCGGTGCGTTTGTCGCGGTAGTGATAAACCGGCTCCAAAAGACGGCCTTTTTTTGTCTAAAAGGCCGTAAGAAGCGCCCCAGGTGTCGATCCCAATGGTAGCGGCTGGGCCAAGCTCAGAAGCGTATTGGGTCATACCGGAGACGATGCTGCGGTAAAGGGCAAACACATCCCAATATAAGGTGTCAAGAATTTGCACCGGCTGGTTGGGAAACGTGATGTAGTCCGCCAGCTCAATACGGCTGCCATCAAAAGAAGCCGCCGCCATTTTACCGCCGCTGGCGCCTAAGTCCACGGCAATGGCATAGTGGTTCGCGCATTTTTTCATACTGCAACCCTCCAGGTTATTTGTTTATTATCTTTATAGATAAAATGCGGATTAAAAGCTGGTGAAATCGGAGCCAGATTTTCCAAAGGGATAAAATAAATTGTAAAAAATGCTGATCCTTTTTATCGTTTCTAACACTATAATAATGGAAATCAGGCCAAAAGTCAATAATAACCGGATAAGAAAACAGAAGAACTTTCCGCGGACCTTCGGGACTTTTCCCAAGATTGGAATTTTTGATTTTTTTACGGCGGTATGCTATACTAAGAATAGATTTTTCGCGGCCTTTGCGGCGCCGCGGCAGGAAGAAGGGGCGGCTTATCATGATTGGATTGATCGGTGCGATGACGGTAGAGGTAGAGCTCATCAAGGGCAGCATGACTGAGAAAAGGGAAGAAACCATCAGTGGAATTACCTTTGTGCAGGGAAAGCTGGAGGGCGTGGATTGCGTGGCGGCGGTCAGCGGTATCGGCAAGGTGAACGCGGCGATGTGTGCGCAGACTATGATTCTCCGTTACCATCCCCGGCTGATTATCAATACCGGTGTGGCCGGAGGCATGGGGAAAGGAATTAAAATCAGTGACATTGTAGTGGCTGATTCGGTGGTTCAGCACGATATGGATACCTCTGATCTAGGGGATCCCAAAGGGTTTATTTCCGGAATCGATAGGATCAGATCCCGTGCGACGAGGAATTGAACGATAAGGTGCGCGCGGCCGCGGGAGCGGTAGAGGGGCTGGCCTGTCACCAGGGAATTATCGCCACTGGAGATCAGTTTGTAGGCTCAAAGGACAAGCTGAACCGGCTGATGGAGGAATTCGGCGCGGTGGCCTGTGAGATGGAGGGCGGCAGCATCGGACAGGTCTGCTACATCAACAAGGTGCCCTTTACAGTGGTGCGGGCAATTTCCGACAATGCCAATGACGACGCCCACATGGACTATCCTAAATTTTTGAAAATCGCGGTAAAGAAATCCTTTGAGCTTTTAACAGAATTGATGCCCTTGCTCGCGTGACAGAGAGGCTTTCTTATCACTTGAAACCGAGCCGGTCTGGCGGCTGAATTTTGCCGGCTTCGAAATTTTCGGCATGAGAGACAGAATGGTGACGCTTTGGAGGCAAGTAAAAGATGGCCCGCAAGGCTTTTGCCCTCGCGGCCCTATTCGGATGCTTATCCTTGGCTATCGGCCTGACGGATTACCCTGATCCGGCAAAGGGCGGAATGATCTTACTAGGGGGAAGGAATCTGTCTGGCTGACGTATTTTTATTAGCAGGTTTATAAAATCTAATAAAGAAGCGTAGAAGGTGTCGTTATGAAAATTTACGATATTTCCAAAGGCTATTTTACCGCGCCGGTGTATCCGGGAGATCCCGTCCCGAGGCTGGAGCGGCTTCAGCAAATGCAGCTGGGGGATAAATTTAATCTTACCGCATATTACGGCGGCGCCCATGCCGCTACCCATATGGATGCGCCCCGGCATTTTGTGGACGACGGCGCGACCATAGACCAGGTTCCTCTTGAGGCATGCTTCGGCCCGTGCACGGTGCTTTCGGTCAGCGGTATCCTCACTGGGGAAGATGCCGACGAAATTCTGCAATTTACCCACCTAGGCTGCTTCTGCGCGGGGAGGGGTCGGCGTACCTGTCTCAAAGCGGGGCCTTCGCCCTGGCGGATGGGGGGATCGCTTTAGTAGGTACGGACGCTTCTTCCATCGCTCCCTATGAAGACGCCGTTTTGCCGCATCAGGAGCTTCTGCTGGCGGGCGTGCCGATTTTGGAGGGCTTGGATCTGAGCGGGGTGCCGGATGGAAACTACATTCTGGCCGCGTTTCCACTGAAACTGGAGGGGCTGGAGGCGGCTCCCGTACGGGCGGTTCTGCTGGAAGAGTAAAGCGGTGCTTCAATGTGTCTTTGTTTGATGGTCAAGGATAGTAATAAATATTAAAGTTTTGGAAAAACTAGCCTCAGGAAAACGAGGTGATAGTTTTTGGAAATGCTTTGGGAATACGGGAAAGCCTTTGTGGTAGGCGGCCTGATCTGCTTGGTAGGTCAAATCCTAATCGATAAGACTAAACTGACCCCGGCCCGTATTTTAGTATTGTTCGTCACTTTGGGAGTGGTGCTCACTGCTGTGGGCCTTTACGGCCCTCTGGTAGATTTCGCTGGAGCGGGGGCGACAGTACCGTTGACAGGCTTTGGCTACACGATGGCCAAGGGTGTGGTTAAAGCGATTCAGGAGCAAGGAATCCTGGGAATCCTAACCGGGGGCGTCACCGCGGCCGCTGCGGGAATTGCGGCAGCGGTATTCTTCGGGTATTTGGCGGCGCTGATCTCTAAGCCAAGCGATAAGGCTGAGCCTAAGAGGCTGGCTGCCGCGAATAGGAGAAAAGGAAGCCTTTACCCATGCGCGTTTTATTGAACTGGGCGGCAAAATAGCGGAAGACTTAAAAAATATGCAGAAGATCTTCCTTTGCTCTTCTTGCCGTCAATCAAAAAGCTGTGAGGATTTCTCACAGCTTTTTGATTTTTAGCCTGGAACTGTCTGGTTGCGGGTATGGTTCCCTGCCTTTCTAATTGCTGCTATCGTTTCATATGCTTTAACTGAATTTTTGAATTAACAAAGCGAACACGAAATGTTTAACGAATGGATAAGCCATTGGCTCTGTAACGATACGGATCAGCTATAAAAACATGAAAATGAAGATAAGGCAATAAAAACGGGCTGTTTTCTTTTCCGCAAAAAAGAAACAGCCCAGATTTTATTTGTTTTTTACCGGCTGGCAGTCAAATGCCTGTCCTATTGAATAGAGCAGTCCAGATAGTGCTCAGCTCTTCGTCTTCTTTTTCTTTTCTGGTGGAGCAGACAGACAGTGGTAACGGTTGCCACGATAGCTGCCACAGAAGTTATTAAGCCGATCAATAACGCGATTTTATGACACTTCTTCAAATGAGAGCACCTCCATAAATCAATTTCTATTCTTATGATATCCATTTTTGAGGGAAAAGTCAACGCAAAATTCGTGAACAGCTGATAAATTATGGAAGTCCGCCGCTGTAAGCCGGTAGGTAAGCTGCCGCTGGCGAAAATAGAGCGGAAGCCTAGCTGTATTCAGCTTTTTGCATTCTTCCGTCGGGGCGTCTTGCGCCCCTGCTGCTTGGCGGCAGCGAGACAAAACAAAAAAGCAGGGCATAAAGCTCTGCTTTTCACGTTTTAGTTTCCCTTAGGCGGAAGCATTCAGCTTGCGAGCAAGGGCGGACTTTTTTCTGGCAGCTGTATTCTTATGCAGAATACCCTTAGCGGTGGCCTGGTCGATTTTCTTGATCGCAGCGCGCACGGCCTCGGTTTTATCGGCAGCGCCGGCTTCGATAGCCAGATCAGCCTTTTTCACCGCTGTTTTTAAAGCAGAGTTATAAGACTTATTCCGAAGAGTTTTGGTGGCGATTACTTTTACTCTCTTTTTCGCAGATTTGATGTTTGGCATGGTCACACCTCCTTTGCTCATGGTCGCTTCAATTTATGATACCATTTTTCTTTCGCTTTGGCAAGAGATTTTTCTGGATTTTTCAAAAAAACCAGCATATCCGGCCCAGGTTTCCCCATAATAAGGATGAAAATAGAACCGGATTTTTAGTATAGCATATTAGGAGGAATTTCGCAATGGTTTTCCGCACGGATTTAGCAGTGGAGGCCCGGGAGCTTTTAGAAAAGGATATCGGCGGCACGGATTATTTTACCCAGCGGTATGGAGACGTAACCCTGACCCGTCTAAAAATCAAAACACCGGAGGCTGCCGGCAAGATGGGCAAGCCGGAGGGAACGTACCTGACCTTTGACGTTCCCCCCTTCAGCGATGATTTTCGGGATCCCGCCGCTCGAATTGAGCTGATCGGAAAGGAACTGGCGTCTCTGCTGCCCCAGCGGGGGCTGATTTTGGTAGCGGGACTGGGAAACACGGAGATCACTCCGGATAATCTGGGACCGAAAACCGCGAAAGGAGTCTTAGCCACCCGGCACATTACCGGAGAGCTGGCCAGGAGCACTGGGCTTGATGATTTAAGGCCGGTGGCGGTGCTGGCTCCGGGCGTGCTGGGGCAGACTGGCATAGAAACCGGGGAACTGCTCTACAGCGTTACCCAAAAGCTCCGCCCGGCCGCGCTGATCGTGGTGGACGCCTTGGCTCCCGAAGGCTGGATCGTCTGGGCTGTACCGTCCAGGTATCGGATACAGGGATCAGCCCGGGATCAGGGGTGGGAAACGCCAGGCCTAAAATCGACCGTCAGACTATGGGAGTACCGGTGGTGAGTATAGGAGTGCCTACGGTAGTGGATGCCATGACCTTGCCGCGGACCTGCTGGGGAGGGAGGAGGCGGGAATGGAAGAAGAAATTTCTCCCCGTGGAGAGCCTATGGTGGTGACGCCCAGGGAAATCGATCTGCTGATCGACCGGGCGGCCAAGCTGGTGAGCATGGCGATTAACCATGCGCTCCAGCCCTCCTTTACCTTGGAGGATCTGGGAACCCTGGTGTCATAATCCAGCTCTTTCAGGCATAAGCATTAGAGAGTTTTTGAGGAACGGGCAGACGGCACGGCTCCGGACAAAAGCTCTTTCTTTTCACAAAAATGCCGAAAGGGTGGGGAAACGGTGAGGATTCGGAATCCAAAAATTAAGCGTGCCTTATGACGGGGATGGCTTGTCTAAGCACGGTGATCGCGGTGCTCAGCTTTACGCTCAAGCTGCCCCAGGCTTTCTGGATGGACAAAATTCCCTTTCGGTTTTGGCGGCGGGGCTTACCGCGCCGGACGGCGCCAGGAATCTCTTTGCCAGAGGGCTCCGGAAAACATGGAAGCCCAGTCTCAATTAGGACAGGAGACGGCGGGTTCTCAGCCTTCTCAGCCGAAGGAGAGCAGCTCCTCAGCCAGTCCGTCCTCTCAGGCGTCATCCTCTCAGGCCTCCAGTTCTGAAAGCGCTTCATCCTCCCAGCCGGAAGAACCCAGTGAAAACTCCGAGAATCCCGGCGGGGAAGTGCCCTATACCGGCGGCCCTCTGGAGGAAGGAGAGGCGGCCTATCCGATCAATGAGGTGCAGATCGGTCCCAGCGGAACTCAATATGAGAATTTCAGCATCAAAAGCACCTGCCAGACCCAAATCGATATTGGAGCGGAACTGGCGAAAAGGCCCGATGTGAATATCCAAAAAAACGGAGAGCCGGAGGTGCTGATTATGCACACTCACACCTGCGAGGCGTATCTGGACATCGACACAGGACAATATCCGGAAAGCTTCTACCCCAGAACGACCGACGAGCGCTACAGTGTGGTGGCGGTGGGGGACGCGATTACGCAGACGCTGAACAACGCTGGCATCGGTACGCTCCACGATAAAACCATCCACGATAATCCCAGCTACAACGGCTCCTATTACCGTTCGGAGCAGACTGTCAAGGACGATCTGGCCGAGTACCCTGGCATCCAGGTGGTTTTAGATATCCACCGGGACGCGCTGGGGAATAACGAGACGGGAAAAACCAAGCCGACCTTTGTGGTGGATGGGAAAAAAGCCGCCCAGATTATGATTATCGCAGGCTGTGATGACGACGGAACCTGGGAGTTCCCAGATTGGGAATATAATCTGCGCTTAGCGCTGCAGATTCAGCAGACGGCGGAGACTATGTACCCGGGAATGACCAGGCCCATGAATTTTTGTCCCTCGCAATACAATATGCACCTGACCCATGGTTCCCTGCTGATCGAAGTGGGAACGACGCCAACACCATCGAAGAGGCTACCTATACCGGAGAACTGCTGGGCAACGTGCTGGCCAGCGTGCTGAATCAATTGCAAGGCTAGGCTTAAAAGCGGGAGTTTTTACAGCCGGGGCCTATGATTATTGATGTATGATGAAAATAAGGAAAGCGGGCAGTTCTTTAGAGAGAGCTCTGTCTAAGGGGATAGCCAGCCAAGAGGCTTCTCGGCAGCGGCATTTGGGATCACATGACGGGAAAACCGGATCGGCCGTCCGGCTTTCCCGTCCCGATTGATTGAAACAGAAAGGACGTTTTTTTTGGACAGACGTAAAAAACAAAAGGAAATCTTTTTTACAGGCTTCTGTGTAACTCTTATCCTGGCGGCGGCCTGGGGGCGTTTCTGTGCGTGGATAATACCCTGTCCGCCGCGGGCTTTGACGGGGGCGGATTTGCCCGAAGCGCCCTGTCGCTGTGGATCATACTGAACAGTGGGTTGGAGCCATTGGAGGGACAATAAAAATCGGGGCGGAACGGATTGTAAATTTTCTGAAACATTTTTTTCAACAATTGGGAAATTTGTTGCATTGCGTCGGTTCTGTGCTATAATATAACGTGGAAATACATGGGATTTTTTTTGATTAAAAGCAAGGATTGCATGGATTTAAAATAAGGGGTTTGTAACTTGGAGGTTAGAAAGCGTGAACGTAAAAAAGTGGACTGCGTTATGCGTTACAATATTATTGATGCTCAGCTTTGTCTGTGCCATGCCCGCTTGGGCGGAGGACGAAAGCGAGGGCGCCTCATCGTCTTCCAGCCAGGCGGTCAGCGAGGAGACTTCTCAGGAACCGCCGTCCTCCACGCCTTCTGCGGCTTCCAGCAGTTCAGAAGCATCCTCGACGCCTGCTCCGGCGCCGTCTTCCACCCAACAAGTGGAGCCTGCGCCCCCAGCGTCCTCCGCGGCCCCGGAACCAACCCCGGAGCCATCCTCCAGCGAGCCTGCGTATTATGAGGAACCGGCCGCCGTCTCTAGTGAAGCGTCCTCCTCGCGGGCTTCCTCCTCGTCCAGGGCGTCTTCATCCAGAAAGCCGGTTTCCAGCGCTGTCAGCATGCCGGAGGTGGGCTCAAAGGTTTATTCCATTCCCGACCTGCTCGGCTCCGGCGTAGAGGTTACCAAGGTGGACCAGCGGACAAAGATTTTAGGAATTTTGGCCTGGGTTCTTATTGCTCTGGGCATTGTCATCGTTCTGGTGGTGCTGTTCAGCAACAACCGCAGAGGCGGTCCCAGAAACAGAAACGTGGGCCGGAAAACGCTATCATCGCCGCAGCAGCCGTACAGGGAAAAAGCGCCTTTTTGGATGATAAGTATTATCGCGGAAAATATGGAAGATACCGCTGACCGAGTAAAAATCCCCGACTCACTGAGCTGGGGATTTTTTAATGCCGGCTTAAAAGCGATAAAGCCCTGCCGGAGCTGACGGCGGAGAAAGGCTCTGTCTAAAAAGGGCCTCGGAAAAAGGAAGCTGAGAGTAAGCTGTGGTAATTGTAAGCGGCCGCTGTTAAACGGAATTCGTTCGTGCGGAGCTGCCGTGTATCAGAACAGCGTTTTGTCCGGCGCCTTTGAGAGCCGAAAAATAAAAAACGCGGGCTTCTCGGCTGCAAGATAGATTTGGCTGGACCCAGTGAAGCAGGAAGCGCCGCAAGCAGAGGAAGAAATTTGCGCTGCGGAAGCGAAAGGATAGAAATCAGGAAAAACGGCTGGGAAATCCCGCGCGTCATGTCCTGATAAAGTAATGGGAATGACTTTGATAGGCGCGGGTCTATCGTGCGCCATTAAAATAGAGTGAATCTCCTTTGTGAGATAGCGCTGCAAAAGACTTTTCCGCGATCCGAACGACCCGCTGTTTTTGAGAAAGAGGTGTTAAAGGGCGGCATGGAACTGCCAAATTGGGGCATTAAGCTGATCAGGCGATTGGAAGAGAAGGCTTTGAGGCCTATGCGGTGGGTGGATGCGTTCGGGATATGCTTCTTGGGAAAAACCGGAGGATTACGATTTCGCCGTTTCAGCCTTGCCGGACGAAACAAAGCAGGCTCTGAACGGCGTGCCGGTTTTTGATACCGGCCTGCGGCACGGTACCGTGACCGCTGTGGTGGACGGACATGCGGCGGAGATCACGACCTACCGGACTGAAAGCGGTTATTCTGATTTTCGAAGGCCGGATAAGGTAGGCTTTACCCGGTCGCTCAGTGAAGACCTTTCCCGCCGGGATTTCACGGTGAACGCCATGGCGTTTCATCCGGAAAGAGGCTTGGTGGACTGTTTTGGAGGAAAGGAAGATCTAAAAAATCGAATTTTAAAGTGTGTTGGAGAGCCCGAAAGGCGGTTCCGGGAGGATGCCTTACGGATTCTCCGGTGCCTGCGCTTTTCCTCGGCGCTGGAATTTGCCATAGAGGAGGATACAAGGCAGGCTTTGCTGAAGCATCGGGAGCTGTTGAAAAAGATCGCGCCGGAAAGGCTTCAGGCGGAATTTTCCAAGCTGATCCTGGGAGAGTGGGCGGAGCAGGTGCTGACAGAGTATCTCCCGGTTTTCCAGGTGTTTTTGCCGGAGGCGGGCCAGCGCCGGAGTGCTTGAGCTGGCTGCCGGCGAAAAAAAAGCTCCGGCTGGCCGGCGTCTTTTCCGGCTGTACTCCCGATGAGACCGCGCGGGCGCTGGAAAGGCTGCGGTATGATGGAAAAACCATCAGAACAGTCACGACGTTAGAGCGGTACCGACAAGTCCCCCTTGAGACTGACAGGAGACAGGCGAGAAAATTAGTTTTCCTCTTAGGAATGGAAACGGCGGAGGAGCTTCTTCGTTTTCGTGAGGAACCAGAGCTTTTGAAATGGCTGGAGGTAATCCGCGGTCAGGGGCTGTGCTGTTCCTTAAGCCAGCTGTCCGTCAACGGAGAAGACCTGATCCGATTGGGATACCCTGAGGGGAAAGGAATCGGAAAAGCGCTCAACCGGCTGCTCCAGCTGGTGCTGGATGAGACGCTGGAAAACCAAAAGGAGCTTCTTTTAAAAAAAGCAAAAAGCTGGATGAAGTTGGATTGCTGGCAGCAGAAATAGTCAAAATAGTATAATACGGAATTAATATTACAATTTGTAATTTTAAAATAAATACTAATTGTATTATATAAAGGGAGAAGTACAATGAGAAGAATGTCAAGAAGGCGGAAAAGCACTTTGTTCTCCGCAGTCATCGTGGCTATCGCTGCGCTTTGCACTTATTTTTTTATGGGAGGCCCGGAGCTTTCCGATCAGAAAACAGAGCCTCAGACAGAGGAAGGGCAGGCGGTTTCTATCCCCGCGCCGGAGAAGGGGCGCGAGCTGCAAATTCAATACTTAGATGCTGGGCAAGCAGACGCGACGCTGATTCGCCTGCCCAACGGGCAGACTATGCTCATTGATGCCGGCGGCAACGCTACGGCTGACCGGCTGGTGGAATACATAGCGAAGCAAGGCGTCAAGCGGATCGATTTTTTGATCGGCACGCACCCCCATGAGGATCATATCGGCGGGCTGGATAAGGTGATCGAGGCTTTTGACATTGGGGAGATTTATCTTCCTAAGGTGGCGGACAGCCAGGTTCCAACCACCAGGACCTACGAGGACGTGCTGGCCGCTGTGGATCAGAAGGGGCTGAGGGTAAACCGGGGTGCGGCTGGAACAGTGCTGTTCCAAAGAGATGAGCTTTCCGCCCGGCTTTTGGCGCCTAATAGTGACGCCTACGACGAGCTGAACAGCTATTCCATTGTGGTATTGCTAACCTATGGAGAAAGAAAATTCCTATTTATGGGAGACGCTGAATCAGACTCTGAACAGGAAATCCTGGAGCGCTTCGGTAATGTAACGGCGGATGTGCTGAAATGCGGCCACCATGGAAGCTCCACATCCACCAGCCAGGCGTTTTTGGATCGTGTGTCGCCGGAATATGCCGTTATTTCCTGCGGGAGGGATAATTCCTACGGCCATCCTCATCAGGAGACGCTGGAAAGGCTGGACCGGAAAAACGTAACGGTTTACCGCACAGATCAGCAGCATACGGTGATCGCCTCCTGTGATGGAGAAAAGCTGACGCTTGACGCCGTCGATATATCTTTAGAAAAAGATTAGGGGGCTTTATCGTTTTGCAACCATTGCGGTTCCATAAATTCTTCCTAAGTTTTATTTATCAATCGTCACACTGTTTTTATAAGAGGCCCCGCTGGGGCCTCTTTTTTATTCATCATCCCCTTATTTTCATGTTTGATTTGATTCAGCCTGCTGCTAGGTGTGGTTTATTTACACAACAAGTTTTGAGAAATTATCGGTCTCCGCAAAATCCGACAGGAAAAATATGGAATAAGACTTATAATGGGGGCATATGATAAAGGTTGGTGAATGATTTTGAGGACCAAAGGGGTAACAATTGGAGCATTAGGAACAAAACGGCATTCCAAGGAAATTCTGCGGGAAACCTTGGCCTCCCAGACGCTGGCAAAGCTGTTGGTGCAGGTCGTTTATTTTGGCTTGGGCGTGCTGGCCTCTCGGGGAACGGTGTTCGGCGGCTATTCGCCCTTTGGCGTGGCGCTGGCAGCCGCGGCGCCGTTCCCTAATATAATCGCGGTGACCGCTGGAACAATTGTGGGAAGCCTTCTGCCAGGCGCGGTAAACGAGGGGATACGCTATTTGGCGGCAATTTTAGCCACAGCCGCTATCCGGTGGACGCTGAACGATCTAAAAAGGCTGAACAAAAGCCAGCTGTATGCTCCTATTGTGGCTTTTGTACCGATCTTCGCTACCGGTATGGCGATGAGCACTGCCAGCCTGATTACATCCACTACCATCGTTTCCAACCTAACGGAAGCGCTGTTGTCCGCGGGAGCGGCGTATTTCTTTACTCAGACTGTCAAGGTCCTGTCAGGAAGCAGAGGCGCCGCCGCCTTAAGCCAGCAGGAGCTGGCCTGCGTGGCTTTGACCGGCTGCATCGGCATACTGGCGTTCGCCAATGTAATGATCGGCTATGTTTCCGTAGGAAGAATTTTAGCGGTGCTGGCGGTGCTTTACTGCGCTCAATACGGCGGCGTAGGCGGCGGCAGCGTTTCAGGTATCGCTACCGGCATCATTTTCAGTTTGTCATCCGCTTCGTTAAGCTATATCGCCGGCGCCTACGCCTTCGGCGGCCTGATCGCCGGGCTGTTTTCACCATTGGGAAGAATTGCCGTAGCGGGCGCGTTTATCCTCTCTAATGGAATTGTCGCCTTGCAAACGGGAAACACTGCTACTGTAGTAGCCGGCGCCTACGAGGTAATGGCGGCGACCTTATTATATATGCTGGTTCCAAAATCCGCGACCCAGGGACTGGCGCAGATTTTTACCACGCCTGTGGACAAGCCAAATGTGGACGGTATGCGGCGAAGCGTGATTATGCGGCTGGATTTCGCCTCAAAGACTTTATCGGACGTATCCAGCTGTGTGGATGAGGTGTCGAAAAAGCTGAAGCAGATTTCTGTCTCCGACCTAAATCAGGTGTATCAGAAAACAGCTACGTCGGTATGCGGGCGCTGCGGCCTCAAGGCGCTGTGCTGGCAGCAGGAATACTCCAACACCATGAACGCCTTTAACGATTTGACCCAGGCGCTAAAAGGGAAGCATAAAATCACTCAAGAGGATTTTCCGCAGCATTTCCGGGAAAGGTGCAATAGGCTTTCTGAGGTGGTGGGAGCGGTCAACCGATATTATACCGGCTACCAGCCAACGCGGCGGCGGATCGAAGGATCAGCGAGGTGCGGGGGGTGGTCTACGACCAGTTCTGCGGTATGAGCGAAATTTTAGAGGATATGGCTCAAGAGCTTGAGCTGTATGAAAAATATGATTTTGCCCTTGGAGAGCAGCTGAGCACGATGCTTCGGGCCTCCGGCGTGCTGCCCATCGACGTGAGCTGCCGGGTAGACCGCTACAATCGGCTTTCCGTAGAGATTGAGGCGGCTAAGGAGGAAGCGGCGGCCCTGTTCAAAAAGGATCTTCTGCGGCAGATTGACCGGGTATGCGGAAGAAAAATGGATGCACCCTGTATCAGCACAGCGCCGGACCGGTGCCGGATTCAGTTTAGTGAAAAGCCGGCGTTCCAGGCGGAATTGGCGATAGCGCAGCATGTGTGCAATAACGGAAGCCTCTGCGGTGATCACTGCACCTACTTTAACGACGGCCTGGGACGCATGGTGATGATCGTCAGCGACGGCATGGGCAGCGGCGGCCGCGCGGCGGTAGACGGCGCTATGGCCGCAGGAATTTTAGCCAAGCTGGCGAAGGCGGGAATCAGCTTTGACTGCGCTCTGCGGATCGTCAATTCCGCTTTGCTGGTAAAGTCTGGAGACGAATCGCTGGCAACCTTAGATGTGGCAGAGTGGATTTGTTTTCCGGTAAGGCGGAATTCTGCAAGGCCGGGGCAGCGGTCTCTTATGTGGTGAGAAAGGGAAAAATCCACCGGGTGGACCTGCCGTCCTTACCCGCCGGAATTTTGACGGAAATCAGCTTCGCCAAGGAAACCTATCAGCTTCAGGAGGGAGATCGGCTTCTGATGATATCCGATGGCGTTTTGACGGAAGGGGATGCCTGGCTGGAGGGAGAACTTCTCACTTGGGAGGATCAGGGAGAGGAGGAATTCGCCCAAAGGATTGTGGAATTAGCCAGGGAGAAAAGAAAGGACGGGCACGACGATGATATTACGGTTTTGGCGGCTACCATTCAGATCCTTCCTTAAACATCAGTTTTGGCCAGTAGGCTTTGGCCAGCAGGCGGTTAGCCGGTAAAACAGCGCGGGCGGCGTTTTCTGTAATGAAAAAAATGGACTGGAGTGGCTGAGGCTCCACATTGATTGTTCAGGCCCTGGCGGCAGCCATGCCGGCGCTCATCTGAAAAGCAACAGGCCCGGAACCATTCGGCTCCGGGCCTGTTTTCTTGTTCAGGAAGAGGCTCCCCGGCAAAACCAAAAAACAGGAGAAGATAGAAAAGGCTTGGCAGATCAATAGGTTCAAGCCAGAGCGGGATAAAAGCAGCCTGTTTCTCAATAAAAAGATTTAGGAGAGATGGAGAAAATAAAAAATTGCGGTAAGCATGAAAAACGATCAAGGCTGTCTGATTTACCAGCTGTAGGACGGGCGATGGGGAGATATTTTTAAGCCTCCCGCTGGTTTACGAACAAATTTAACCATTGGGCAGGCAGCCCCGGCTCAGCCGGTGAATAGGACGTTCGCCCGCAAAAGCACCCGCGGCGTAAGCCGGGCAGCGCAAGCTGACAGCGGCAGGAAATCACCGGAGCTGTCATTAGCAAAAGCGGCTGCCTTTCTGGAAGGCAAAGCAAGCGCCGCAACGGAAATAAATTCAGCGTGCCCTGAAACGCCTGACGGGGATAGCCCTGATAGGATCAGCTTGAGCACCGACTTTTACGGGAAAGCTGTGGCATTATGGCGCTGCTGAAGGGCAGCCTGTTTATAGCCGCGGTAAGAGTTCGGGCTGGGGCCTTCGCCGTCCGGCTTTGGGATGTCCGCCGGCCGGGGCTTCAAGCTTCATCGTATTCGGCAAGACCAGAGCCTCTAGCGGCTTAGGTTTCTGGAGATTTTACGCAGCACCCAGCTTAGATACAAGACGAAAAACAGGCAGATGAGGAAAGCCGGCGCTAACCCATAAAGGCCCCTGTATTGCTGAAAGGCGGCGTGTACGGCCATTCCTACGGCTGCACCAATCAGTCCAAGCAAGGCTATCAGGAAACAGGCAAGAACAGCGTTTCGCACCCGCTTGTTTCTTCGGGTTAGGCTGTCCTGGTCGGTAAAGGATTCCGGACGTTCCCCCGTATATTCCTTTCTCCAGATAAAGCAGCTTGCCATTTGGCCCATAAATTCCCAGCCAAACTGCTGATAAGTGGCTTTATAATCTTTTTTTTGGAAAAGCGTTCAGGTCAAAGACATACCGGTACTGTTTGGGTTCCGTTTTGTGGAAGGTCATCCGGATAGAATCCCATTGGCGGATCCGCTGAAGATTCCAGCCTTGCTTTGCCAGCGTTTCCAGCCAAGCTTCATAGTCCGCGGGAACAACCCAGCGATAAGCGGAAAACCAAACGGTTTTCGTGTGTTTCATAGCAATTCCTCCGCAAGCTTTGATAGCGCTATAATGCGCCGGGCTTCTTCTCTGAGCAGTTCCTCTCCGAGCCCGGTAATGAGATACTGCTTTTTTCGGTCGATTTCCCGGGTGGGACGGATCAACCGGTCTCTTTCCAACTTTTGCAGGGTTTGATAAATAGTGCCGGCCCCAAGCACAATACGGCCCTGGGTAATTTCCTTTACATGGAGCATAATCATAGCCGTGGCGCTCCTGCCGAAGAGAGGAAAGAATATAAAACATGGTTTCGCTCATGGGAAGGAGCTTCTTTTTTAAGCCGTCCGCCGTCAAATGATCACCTCCGGCCGGAAAGTATTTGATGGTACTCCTTATAAGCGATACAGCCGATAGCCCGAGTTCGTCCAACAGTGCCCGTCTCCCGTATCTGTCTTAAGAACGCCGGGGTTTATTCCGGCTGCGGCTCCTGCCCCACAGCACGCGGCAGGCTCCTTTTTCCAGAGGGGCACTCTTACCGCCTCTTATTTTCTGTCATCGGTCCATTTTGAACAATTTATCAAGAGAAAGCATTTTGGAAGCTTTGGCCGGCTTTGCCCGCTGTTTTCACAGCAGCAATATATCACGTTGTGATATACAGTATACATCGCGTCGTGATATATGTCAAGTAAAAAAAGGCTCTGAAATTACTTCAGAGCCTGATGAATTTATTCCGAAAGGGCTTGCGGGAGATATTAATCCACAATATAGCGCGTATCCGGAATAAAGCGCCGGTTTGCCTTGCCAGGCGCTCGCACTCCGCGATCTCCTTCTGAGACATATCCTTATCCACTACGGAAAGCACCACTTGAGGAACATAGACGCTGACCTGCCGGGTAAAGGAAAGAATAGCGGGCAGAGCGTCCAGGCCGAATTGAGAGTGGCAGAGCTCCTGATATTTTTCGGGAGTAGAGGCGTTTAAGCTGATAGAAATAATATCCACCAGGCCGTCGAATTCAGAAGCGGTTTTCCGGCCGTTGATTAAATCGGAAAGGCCGTTGGTGTTCACCCGGATAGAAATATGGCTGGCCTGGCGCACCTTGCCGCAAAGCCAGAGCATATCCTCCAGCCGGCAGGTAGGCTCCCCATAACCACAGAATACCAGCTCTGGGTAGGCGTTTAGATCCCGCTTGGAAAGATCCTCCCAGATTTCATCTCTGGTAGGCTCCCGGTCCAGCCACAGGGATTCGGCGTCGCCTACGCCGGGACCGTGAGTCCGCAGGCAAAAATCACAGGCGTTGGGACACCGGTTGGTCAGGTTCACATAAAGCTTTCCGCCTAAAGTATAAGTAATCGTCAAAATAAAACAGTCCTTTGAGTTAATGAAAAGATCAGAATAAAAGTAAATTTTTCTGTCAAAAGGGAAAAAGCAAGGCGCAAACGGCAGAAAAGAACAAAAGAGAGCGAAGGGCTCCTTTGCGGGGCCGCACAGCGCCTGGCGAGAGCGCAAAAGCGCCGGAGACCGCCGCGGAACAAGCAAAGCCTTGTTTCCCAGTTCGAGGACCGCCGGGGCTGTCCCTTGAAGCAGGGCCGGCGGCCGGTCAAATCGGAAGCGCGGCAGCACCGGGCGGGCCCGGCTTTCGGCGGAGCGGTTCAAATAGAGAAAAGGGCGCGGGCGTTCTCAAAAGAGGCGTTCAGCACCTGCTCGGCGGAAATCCCTCTGATTTCAGCGATTTTTTCCGCCACATAACGAATCAGAGAGGAATCGTTCCGTTTTCCCCGGCAGGGGACCGGCGCCATGTAAGGCGCGTCGGTTTCCAGCAGAAGGCGGTCCAATGGGACAGCTCCGGCGGCCTCTACCGGATGGCGGGCGTTTTTAAAGGTTACAGAGCCTCCAAAGCCGAGATACAGTCCCAGCTTTACCGCCTGGCGGGCGGTCTCGACGCTGCCCGAAAAGCAGTGGAGAACCCCTTTGGGCTTGTGCTTTTGCAGCAGCTCCATGGTGTCCCCATGGGCCTCCCGGTCATGGATAATAACGGGCAGGCACAGCCTTTTGGCCAGCAGAAGCTGGTCTTCAAAAAAACGCTTCTGAACGTCGGGAGAGGCGTTTTCCTCCCAATAATAATCCAGCCCAATTTCGCCGACGGCCACCACCTTTGGCTTCGCCGCAAGCCTTTCCAGCTGTTCCAGATAATCCTCGGGAACACCCTTGACCTCCTCCGGATGAACGCCCACCGCAGCATAAACGTAAGGATAGGCTTCGGCCAGCGCAACGGCAGTCCGTGAGCTTTCCAGGGAAGCGCCGCAGTTGACTACGCCGCCTACGCCGTTTTGGGGCAAGGCGGCGAGAAGCTCGCCGCGGTCGGGGTCAAAGGCTTTATCGTCATAATGGGCGTGGGAATCAAAAATCAAGCCGTTCATCGGATTTTGCTCCCGGCGGGAATCTCGTCCACAAAAATCACCTTTACGTCACCGCCGGCGCAGTCGGCGGCTAAAATCATGCCGCAGCTCTCCACACCGCAGAGCACGGCGGGCTTTAGATTGGCTACCAAAACAACGTGCCGGCCCACCAACTGGTCAGGAGTATAATATTTCGCGATGCCGGAAGCCACGACCCGCTGGCCCTGACCATCGTTCAGGGTCAGCTTCAGAAGCTTTTTCGCTCTTTTGACCGGCTCACAGGCTACGATTTCCGCCACCCGCAGCTCAACCTTGGCGAAATCATCGATGCCGATCATAGCTACGCCCTCGACAGGCTGCTCCCGCTTCGGCGCCTCCGCCTTTTTCTCAGCCGGCTTCTGAATCAGGATCTCATCCAGCTCGGCAATTTCCTTGGCTACGTCGATCCGCGGAAACAGGGTTTCGCCCTTGCTGACGACAGCGTCAGCGGGAAGCAGGCCCCACTGATCGGCGCTGTCCCAATTGCAGACGTCAGCGCCGGCGCCGATCTGAGCTTGAATTTTAGGCGCTGTTTCCGGCATGAAGGGAGTGATCAAAATAGAGACGATCCGCAGGCACTCGCACAGGTTGTACAGCACCGCCGCTAAGCGAGGCGCCTTATCCGGAGCCTTGCCTAAGGCCCAGGCATAGTCTCGTCGATATATTTGTTGGAGCGGGCGATCAGCTTCCATACCTCCGCCAGAGCGTTGGAAAATTGGAAGCGTCCATGCTTTCCTCATAGCGCCCGCGCAGGGAGGTTGCCATAGCCACCAGGTCTTGATCCAGATCCTCGGCCTGACGCTGGGCGGGAATGGAGCCGCCGAAATATTTCTGCACCATAGCGGTAGTCCGGGAAAGCAGATTGCCCAGATCATTGGCCAGGTCGTAATTGATGCGGTTGATCAAGGCTTCGTTGGTGAAAAGACCGTCGGCGCCGAAGGGAATCTCCCGCAGAAGGAAATACCGGATGGCGTCCACGCCGTAGCGGTCGCAGAGGATCACCGGGTCTACCACATTGCCCTTGGACTTGGACATCTTGCTGCCGTCTCCGAACAGGAGCCAGCCGTGGCCGTAGACCTGCTTGGGCAAGGGAAGATCCAAAGCCATCAGGATCGCGGGCCAAATAATGGTGTGGAACCGTACGATCTCCTTGCCGATGAAATGGACATCCGCCGGCCAGTATTTCCGGTAATCGGAGTCGTCGCCGGAGCCGTAGCCCATGGCGGTGATGTAGTTGGTCAGAGCGTCCAGCCAAACGTAAACCACATGCTTGGGGTCAAAATCCACCGGAATCCCCCAGGTGAAGCTGGTTCTGGATACACACAGGTCATCCAGGCCGTTTTTGATAAACTGAATCATCTCGTTTTTCCGGCTCTCCGGCTGGATAAAGTCCGGCTGATCCTCGTAAAGCTTCAGCAGCCTGTCGGCATAGTTTCCCAGCTTAAAGAAATAGGCTTCCTCCTCGGCCCACTTTACCTCACGGCCGCAGTCGGGGCATTTGCCGTCCTTCAGCTGGGTTTCCGTCCAAAAGGACTCGCAAGGGGTGCAGTACCAGCCTCATATTTGCCCTTGTAGATTTCACCCCGGTCATAAAGCTCTTTGAAAATTTTCTGCACCGCTTTTACATGGTAATCGTCGGTGGTGCGGATAAACCGGTCGTTGCTGATATTTAGAAGCTTCCAAAGCTCCTGAAAGCCGGCTACGATCTCGTCCACATACTCCTTGGGCGTGACCCCGGCCTTGGCGGCGTTCAGCTCGATTTTTTGGCCATGCTCGTCGGTGCCGGTAAGGAACATGACGTCATAGCCTTGCATTCTCTTGTATCTGGCAATCGCATCGGTAGCCACCGTGCAGTAGCTGTGGCCGATATGGGCTTTTCCCGAAGGATAATAAATCGGCGTGGTAATATAAAAGGTCTTTTGATCCATGGTAAAATTACCTCCCCAAAAATCATATAAAGTTATTATACCATTTTCAAAGCAAAATTCAACCAAAACCCCCGGCGATCCGAAGAAAACAGATGATTTTCACACTTTTTTCTGCTATAATATAACAGTATGAAATAAGCGTTTGAAAGTGATTTCAGGCTGGCCCTGCGCTTTTGAGAGCGGAACGAAAGGTACGGATCAGCCAAAAGCGGCTTTCCTTATGCTCACCCCCGCCGTTAAAGGCCTGGATTTTTCCGGAAAGATAGGGCGAGTGAAAAATTAAAAGGATGGATAAAATGAAAAGAGGTACGAAAGCGGCTTGCAGCGCGGCGCTGGTGGCGGTGATGCTGGCCGGCGCTGCCTGCTCCAAGCATGCAGCCAGCAAAGCGCCCCAGCGGACCTTCCGAAAACAGAGTCCCGGACTGCCAGCCGGGAAGAGGCTTCCAGTGCCGGCGCAGTTCCCGAGAAGGGAGAGCCGGAGGAACCGGCCTTAAAGGGAATAAACGATCTGACGGGGATGCCCATGGATGAGGCAAAGGAAAATAACCGTCCCTTGGCGGTGATGATCAATAATATCGATATCGCCCAGCCGCTCATGGGAGTGTCCCAATCCGACGTAATGTACGAATGTCTGGCGGAGGGCGGAATCACCAGGATTATGGCCTGCTTTAAGGACCCCTCGGGGGTTGCGGAAATCGGCAGCGTCCGCAGCGCCAGGCCCTATTATATTCGGATCGCCCAGGGCATGGATGCGGTTTATATGCATTCCGGCGGCAGTGAGGACGCCTATGCCTTGCTGGGCAGCGGGGTCATCGACGAGTTTGACCTGGATACGGATATGATGTGGCGGGACGAATGGAGACGGGAAAACCTGGGTTACGAGCACAGCGTTCTAACCTCCGGAGAGCTGCTGGAAAACGGGATCGCCAGCCGCGGCGTTCGGAGAACCTATGAGGCGCGTCCCCGGAAAGCCAGATGTTTTCCGAAACCGAATCCCAGGTACAGGCAGGCGGGAGGGCCCATTGGTTATGCGCTTCCTTCTCTTCCTACAAGGATACTGCCTTTACCTATGACGCCGGCTCGCAGGCCTATTTGGTAGGTCAGTTTGGAGAAGCAGATGGACGGCGCCTATAACACCCAAGTTGCCCGGCAGAATGTGCTGGCTCTGTATATTCCCACCTACAGTCCGGACGGAGGCCTTTTGCAGCAGATGGACTTGATCGGAAGCGGGGACGGCTACTATATGAGCCGGGGAAAAATCATCCCTATTGCCTGGCATAAGGACAGCTACGATACGCCCTTTTACTATACCACGGAGGCAGGAGAAGCTTTGATTATGGCTCCTGGCAGCGTTTATGTCTGCTGTGTGCCCCTCAGCGGCTCCATTACCTTTGAATAGCCATGTGGGCTTCGATATCATGATTTTCAATAGTAAAAAGAGCCTTTCCCCTTGAATCCGGGAAAGGCTCTTTTTGCCGCCTATAAGCTTAAGAAGCCGCCGTTTCCAGCGGGGCAGGCAAATAAATAAGCGGGGAGATGACAGTGTGGCAGAAGAAATCGAGCTATTCCATATTGATTAAAAGAATAGATAAGAGAAAATGTGCGGAATCAAAAATACGATAAGCTCTAAACACAGGCGGCTTCCGGGATTACCAGCTGTAGGACGGGCGGTGCCGCGATATTTTTTGAGCCTCTCCTCAGGGGGCGGCCGTGCTAACCTCTATGGAGCGCTCAAGGCGCTGGCCTGCAAGTGGGTTTGATTCTGTGAAAGGCATTGCTTCCGCATAATTCTTTTGGATTGCGGCATAAAAATAAGCAGGGGGAACCGGCGTGGAACGAAGATGATATTGATAGCAGGCGCAGCATGCACGCTTTCTGAAGGACAGAGGAGAAAACTTCGATATACGGTGAACCGATGGGATGCGGAGAATAGAAAAAGGGGCTGTAAGGACATGGTATCGGCTCTTGGGAAGCGGGATGCGGCGGGACGGAATAGAAATGTTATTAAATTGTGAAGCTGTTCACATTTTTTTACAGAAGCTTTTAAGCTTTATTCATTTGTCCATCAAAAAACTATCACTTTTCACGTTTATCATAAAGGCAAGATCAAAAAAGATCATTCAGCATAGATTCAAGGAGGAAGTCAGTATGAATAACTATGACCCATATGATCCGAATCAAAACCAAAGCTATGGGGATCCGCAGAATACAATAAACGGGCAGGGGACAGAATCTACCTACAGCCAGGGGGGCGGGCAGGAGCAAAACACCCAGCCGTATCACGGCCAGACGCAAGGGGATTCCACTTATCATTACTCCTATCAGTCTCCTTATCAAAACGTAGTAAATACCACGGCGACCCCGGTAACGGGAAGCGCCCCGGTGCCGCCCTCCAAAAAGAAGGAGAAGAAACCTCGCTACCTGAGCCGGAAAGCAGCCGCAGTCTTTATGGCGCTGGTGATCCTTGCGGCCGGAGGGCTTGGCGTAGGGGGAGGCATCCTGGGTTACCAGCTGGCCAAGGGCAGCGGCTCCGGCAGCGGCGTAAATATTACCACGGTGCAGCCTCCAGCGGTGAGAACACAAACGCGGTCAATTATACCGGCGATTCCATGAGCGTCTCCGATGTTGCCGCTATGACGTCTCCCTCCGTAGTAGAGATTACCACAGAAGCGGTGACCACCGACATTTACATGCAGCAGTACGTCCAAACCGGCGCCGGCAGCGGCGTTATCATCAGCGAGGACGGCTATATCGTTACCAATAACCACGTTATCGACGGCGCGGAAAAGATCACCGTTACCACAAAGGACGGCACAGCCTATGAAGCAAAGCTGGTCGGTACCGATTCGGAAACCGACGTAGCCCTGCTGAAGGTAGAGGCCACAGGCCTGAAGGCAGTGGTAATGGGTAATTCCTCTGACCTACAGGTCGGCGATACGGCGGTAGTGATCGGGAATCCTTTAGGACAATTAGGCGGTACCGTTACCAGCGGCATCGTCAGCGCTGGATCGGGATATTACCTTAAACGGCAACAGCATGTCTCTGCTGCAGACCAACGCGGCCATCAATCCCGGCAACTCCGGAGGCGGTATGTTTAACGATAAGGGAGAACTGGTGGGCATTGTGGTGGCCAAATCCGGCGGCACCACCTCTGACGGCACCACCATCGAGGGCTTAGGCTTTGCCATTCCGATTGATGATGTAAAGGAAGTGGTTCAGGAGCTTTCCACTAACGGCTATGTGACCGGAAGGCCCAGCCTGGGAGTAAACCTGGTGGATATCACCAACGAGCAAACGGCAATGATGTACCGGGTAAATCAGCTTGGCGTGTATGTGCTCAAGAGCACCAATGAAGCCAATAACCTACAGGCGGGCGACTGCATTGTTTCCGTGGATGGAACCGCCGTCAGCTCTGCCGACGAGGTAAAATCCATCATTCAAGACCACAAGGTGGGGGATACCTTATCCATTGTCATTATCCGGGAAGGCAAGACCATGACTGTGGAGGCTGCCTTGCAGGAAAATAAACCGGACACCTCGTCCAATGACGAAAACACTGCCGGCGGAAATAACGGCCAGGGCAGCGGCGGCCAGGATTCCCAGCAGACGCCTGAGGACTCTCAGGGAGGTTCCCTAAGGGATTGCTGAATCAATTCGGATTTTAAAAAATAAATTTTTAAAGCAAACGGCGTGCCCCGAAGCACGCGTTTGTGATAGCGTGGGAGGCGGATAGCCAAAAGATAAAATTTTTCCATTTTTTACAATCCATAAGCCAAGGGAAACAAGGCATACTAAGCTTGGACAGAAAAGCTCTAATGCATAAGGACCGGAATCTAGATAGGCCCTTCGCAATGGAGAAAAGCGACTGTCCTTCGAAATAAAGATTGAGGTGAAACGAATGGATCATTGTAAGGCAAATGAAAGCATCCGCTGTAGCGTTGTGCAGTGTAAGAACCATTGCGACACTAAGGATTACTGCGCTCTGGAAAGCATTACCGTAGGCACCCACGAGGCGAACCCCACTGTCTGCCAGTGCACCGACTGCGAGTCCTTCCAGCCCAAGCAGTGCCGCTGACACAGGCGCAGAGCCAGCCTGTAAGATTTACCGGAAACCGTTAAAATTTTTCGCGGACTGCGATCAACCAACAATCCTTCCTAAAGAAAAAACTTCGACAAAAAGGAAACAGCCGCCAATTTTAAGATTGGCGGCTGTTTCCTTGAAACCGGGGTTGTTTTTTGTTATAATACAGATACTTTGATCTCCTGTTTAGAAAAAATTTTGCGGAGAATAAAAAGGGCGTTCAAAAGTATTGTGGGAAAGAAAGAGGGCAAAGACCGTGGAAATAAAAAAGCGTGAAAAAAAGGTTGGTAGCTTTGCGAAAAAAGGGATGGCGCCAGTGCTGGCGGCGCTAATGCTTTTGGCGGCAGGCTGCTCCTCAAACTCTGGAGAGGCGTCAACCGCGCCAGCCTCTGAAGCACCGGTGTCTCAGGCGGAAGCCAGCTCTCAGGAGGAAGCGCCCTCTCAAGAGCCGGAAAGCTCCGAGGCTGCCTCCAGCGAGGTGCAGTCGATTCCTGAGATCCCCGAAGATCCTGCTGCGGAGCCTTATTTGAATGAAGGGATCGTTATGTATGGCAAGATGGCTTTGGAGGCATTTTACGACTGTCAGGAGCAGGCGGCTGATTACGCTGAAGTAATTTCCACGATCAAGCGGGCCGTACCTAGCGCTGAGGTTTACAACATCGTGGTGCCCACCCATGTGGAGTTTGCCTTGCCGGAGAAATACAAGGCGGACTTTTCCGTATCGGAACGCCCGACATTGGATGCGGTTTACAACAATTACAGCGCCGAGGTAAAGGGCGTTGATGTTTATGATGCTTTGTCCCTGCACAAGCTGGAGTACTTATATTTTAATACGGATCATCACTGGACCGGCCTGGGGGCGTATTACGCCTATACCAAGTTTGCCGAGGAGGCGGGCTTTACCCCTGTCGCTCAGGAGGATATGGAGAAAAAATCCATTCCCGGTTTGCTGGGGCTGCTGTACGATATCACCCAGGAGCCGGTTTTGGAGCAGAATCCGGACTCGGTGGAATACTTCATCATCCCGGTGATTATGAGTGCCAAGTGATGTATCAGGGCTCTGACGAGTGGCTGGAAACCAGTATGCTGGCGGAATACGCTGAGGGGGCCAACGCCTACGGCGTATTCTTGGGCGGGGATAACAAGCTGTTTAAAATTCAGAACCAGGATCCCACGATGAAGAATGGCAAGAAGATCGCTGTCCTTAAGGAATCCTTTGGCAATGCTTTCGTTCCCTTTTTATCCCCTCATTACAGTGAGGTCCATGTCCTTGATATGCGGTATTGGGAAGGAAATTTAGCGAGCTACGCGGCGGAAAACGGAATTGACGAGATTTTAATCATGAACAATATCAAGTCGGCCTGCAACTATACGTTCCATGATTATCTGCTGGCCATGACCTGACCCTTGCTTTCCCTCAAGGCTATGATATAGGAGCGTGTAAAATTTGTCGCAGCAAAAAGTGGAGAGCCCGCTGTTTCAGCAAGGGCTTAAGGATGGCTTGCCCATTTGCCTTGGCTATATTTCCGTAGCCTTTACCTTTGGCATGATGGCCACAGAGGGCGGCCTGGCGCCTTGGTCGTCACTGCTGATTTCCATGACCAATCTGACCTCGGCGGGACAGTTTGCCGGTACCGCCCTGATTTTGTCCGGCGGCACCCTGCTGGAGATCGCCGTCACAACCTTTGTAATCAATATCCGCTATATGCTTATGTCGCTGTCCTTGTCGCAAAAGCTGGATCCCGATATGAAAATGGCGGAGCGGCTGATTCTGTCTTTCGGCGTCACCGACGAGGTGTTTGCTGTGGCAATACGGCAGAGAAAGGAGCTGACCGCCCGCTATCTGGCGGGGCTGATCCTGACCCCTTACGCGGGCTGGGCCCTCGGCACAGTGCTGGGCGCCACGGCTACCGGGGTTTTACCCCTTTCCGTGAGAAGCGCCCTGGGGATCGCTATCTACGGGATGTTTATCGCCATCATTATTCCCCCGAGCCGGGAGGCGAAGCCCGTAGCGATCACCGTGGTGCTGGCGGCGGCCCTAAGCTGTTTGTTTTATTACATACCCGGCCTGAATCAAATTTCCAGCGGGTGGGTCATCATTATCTGCGCGGTTATCGCGGCGGGGATTATGGCGCTGCGCTTTCCTGTGGATGAGGAAACGCCTCCCGAAGAAAAGGAGGCGGCCTGATGAATTACGGTATGGTGCTGGCGGCTACGGCGGTAATGGCCTTGGTTACCTATCTGCCCCGCATGCTGCCGATGGCGGTAATTAAGCGTAAAATTCAAAACCGGTTTATCCGGTCCTTTTTAACCTACGTTCCCTATGCGGTACTGAGTGCCATGACGTTTCCGGCGATCCTTTATTCCACCTCGGACAACCTCGCGGTTGGGGTCCCCTCTGCGGCGGCAGGCTTGCTGGTAGCACTGGTTCTAGCCTATCACAACCGGGGGCTTTTAACGGTGGCTTTGGCTTCTTCGGCCGCAGTGTTTATCGTACAGCAAGCCTTGCTGTGGTTAGGATGGTAGTGATGCGTAAAAACGAGATAGCGGTAATAGAAATCACCGGCTATACTGCGGAAGGAAACGGTGTGGGCCGGCTGGATGGCATGGCGGTGTTCGTTCCCGGCGCCGCGGTTGGAGATACGCTGCAGGTCCGAATTGTCAAGACCTTAAAAAACTATGCCTTTGGAAAAATCGAAGAGCTTGTCGTTCCGTCAAAAGACAGGATCATTCCCGACTGTCCTTGCTTTTCCCAGTGCGGCGGATGCAGCTTCCGCCACATTTCCTATAAAGCGGAGCTGGAAGCCAAGCGCCGGCGGGTAGAGGACGCGATTCAGCGGATCGGCGGCTTTGACCGCTTCCCGGTTCCTCCGGTGGTTGGCGCGGCAAAAATCAACCGATATCGAAATAAGGCTCAGCTGCCGATAGGAGCTGACCGGGACGGCAGGGGAATCATGGGGTTTTACGCCCTTCATAGCCATAGGATAGTTCCGATCGAGGATTGCCCCTTGCAGCCGAAGGTGTTTGCTCAGGCGGTAGCCTCTGTAAAGCAGTGGATGGAAGAATATAAAGTGCCTGTTTACCATGAGGAATCCCACTCCGGCCTATTGCGCCACCTGTATCTGAGGGAGGCCTCGGCCACCGGAGCGCTGATGGTATGCCTGGTGGGAAATGGCGATGAGCTCCCTCACAGCGGCGAGTTAGTAAAGAGGCTGCGGAGGATCTTCCCTGTCTGGAAAGTGTGGTATTCAACAGTAATCGGGAAAAAACCAATGTGATTTTGGGAAAACGCTGCCAGGCTCTTTGGGGGAAAGACGGAATTGTGGATCATTTGTGCGGCCTGTCCTTTTTCTTGTCGCCGCTGTCCTTTTACCAGGTAAACCGGGATCAGGCTGAGATCCTGTACCGTCTTGCCGGCGAGTACGCCTCTTTACAAAAAGAGGATACGGTGCTGGATCTTTACTGCGGGACCGGGACGATCGGGATGACAATGGCCTCCAAGGCGGGGAAGGTGATTGGCGTCGAGGTGGTGCCGGAGGCTATAGAGGACGCTAAAGCCAACGCCGTGAGAAACGACGTGAAGAATATAGAATTTATCTGCGGCGATTCGGCTCAGGCGGTCCAGATGCTCAGAAAGCGGGGAGAGCGTCCGACGGTTGTCGTGGTGGACCCGCCCAGAAAGGGCTGCGGTCTCCCGGTGCTGGAACACATTGTGGAAATTGCGCCCAGGAAGATCGTTTATGTTTCCTGCGACCCAGCCACATTAGCCAGAGATCTGAAGCTTTTAGTAAAGGCGGGCTATTGCCTGCAAACGCTGGCACCAGTAGATTTATTCCCCAGAACCGCCCATGTGGAGTGCGTAGTATTGATGTCAAAAGTCAAAGAATAAGATAGCGAAAAAGTGTAGAAAACAAGGAATTTCCGGGAGTCGGGGCTTGTCATAAGACAGGTTCTGGTTCCCGGATTTTTTAATTTTACGGGTAAGTGGGAACTGGTCTACTGTGAAAAATGGCGGAGAGTTGAGTGGTTGATTTTGATATTGGGGGTGTTGAGTTGACAGGTTGGATAAATGGTATGTGGAGTTGACAGGATTGACATTTGAAGAAAAATAAGGGAGACGGCATCCTGGATGGATATGAGGCTCTGTTTGTATGAAGATATTTTCAAAAATGTATAGGTAGTCATTGGCATACTCTCTTACTGGCTTGCGTACCACAATTTGATACAATGCACCCAGGCATGACTTTGGTGCAATTTTTAACGATAGCAATATTTATATCAGACCAAAGTAAAAGCACATTATTTCCGCCCGGTTGGAAACAATGTGCTTTTTAACTTCTCATGGTGTCAATCAGCGCAAGCAGAGCCTGTTTCTGATCGTCTTTTAGGGTACTCCATTTTGCAAATAAGATGCGCTGTTCTTCCGTCAATTCGGAACTATTTCCTTCCGTAAAGAACTGTGCCAAAGTAATGCCGAATGCTTTGCAGACCGCCTCTAAGGTCGGCAACGTAGGAGCGTTATTCCGATTGAACATATTTGTGACTGTGGAATGGGAAAGATTGGATTCCTTTGCCAGTTTGTAATCCGTCCAATTTCGTTCCTCCATGAGTTGTCTTATGCGTTTTTGTGCATCCATATTATCACCTGCCTATCTGTATCTATTCTATTTCCTAAAAGGGTGATATAATAGCCATAATCAGTAGACAGAATATTCCCCTTAAAGGGTATAAAATTAGTATGGCAGGAAAAGGGAAGGCTATGTGCAGGAGGTGCGGATGTTGGAAAAGGAAGAGCATTTATTTGAAAGACTGGCTCGCGAAAGGAATATCACGGTTGAAGAAATGCGGGCGATTATTTCAGCCGTATAGAAAAAGGGTGGAACGATACAGATTTGAATAAGAGGGCTCAATGGAGAAAGATTCCTTGTACCGGAGATATTCCTACACCAGATGAGTGGTTGCAATATTGTGTGAAACAGTTAAAAGAAGATGGAAGAGAAGATTTGTTAAGATATTATTTCGTAGACTAAGAGGATATTCGTTTTGGTTGTTTACTGTATATCTTAGTGTTCTTTGTTACTTGAGAGTGATATTTGACACATTCTAGGTAAAAAAGCACGGCTTTATTTTTTTCGTGCAAAAAGAGATTGCCTTGACAGATGCATTATTTTTGTGATATTATATCAGTGATATATAGCACTGATATATATTGTTGATATATTTTGCGTGAAGGATGATGCAATATAATGACGAAATACTCGGAAACTCAACAAAAAATACTTGAGATTGGGAAAAAAGAATTTCTTGCAAAAGGTTTTAAAGATGCTTCGCTACGAGGCATTGTTAAAGAAGCTGGCTTTACTCAGGGGGCTTTCTATGGATATTACCCGGATAAGGCTTCTCTTTTTGATGCGTTAGTATCTGAGGCCGCAGATAGTCTTATGGAACAGTTTAAAGCTGCACAACAGGCACATTTTGAGTTAATACCGGAGGATAAAGCAGCCAAAAGCAGGGAACTATCAACGGATTATTTGAATAATTTTATCAACTTTATCTATGATAATTTCGATGCTTTTAAGTTAGTGGTCTGTTGTTCAGAAGGAACAAAATACGCAACATATATTCATGATTTGGTGGAAATTGAGGTTGTTCAGACAGAAAAATATTATGATCAACTCCAGAAACTTGGAAAGGTTGAGGGGACTGTCAGCCACGAACTTCATCATATGATCACAAGCGCCTATTTTACTGCTGTTTTTGAAACAGTGGCTCATGATATGACGAGAGAACATGCGATTCAATATGTAAATGAGCTTGCCACGTTCTTTAACTGTGGCTGGGATGGGATTTTAAGACTCAAATGAACCTTGATTTTTGCTAAGGATGGTTTCTTCTAATCAACAAACAAATAAACATTTAGGGAGGACTTTTTTATGAGTAACGTATCCGAAAAACTAAAAACACGTGATTTTATTTCTGTTGGTATTTTCTCGCTTATTTATGCGGCTGTCGCGTTTATCATCGGCGGTATTGCACAGATGACGCCCGTTACCTTTCCATTTATGCCAATGATTGTGGCTTTGTTTACAGGAACTGTATTTATGCTCTACATAGCAAAGATTCCAAAGAGAGGAGCAGTTACAATCTTAGGAATTATTTCAGGCATCCTTTTATTCATTACCGGAATGTTCTGGATGATGACAGCGTTTTTTGTGGTGTTAGGTATCATCGCTGATCTTATCTGTGCTTCCGGTAAATTCCAATCCTTTAAAAAGAATATGGCGGCTTACTGCTTGTTTGCCCTATCTCCTATGGGCGCATATGTTCCTATGGCAATTATGCCCGCGCAATTTGATGAGTTTATGAGCAAAAAGGGAGACGTATCTTCTTTCGCCGGTGTGATTGATTCTATTGGCGCAAATTGGTGGGCTATTCCGGTGATGTTGATAGGGACGATCTTCTGTGCTTTAATCGGCGGTTTTATCGGAAAAAAATTGTTGAAAAAGCATTTTGTGAAGGCGGGGATTGTTTAAATGAAGATAGATCCTCGTACAAAATTGCTTATTTTAGCTGTTACAAGTATTTCCGTATTTTTGAATGGAAGTATTATCATTGAGTGTATTTTTGCTGCATTACCCCTTTTGTTATTGTTAAGTTCAAAGAAAGTTTATACAGCTTTCAAATATGCGATATTATTTCTTGCGCTACTGGCAATTCAGCTATGTCTTGTTCCTTATTGCCTGTTAGCGCAGGGGGAATTATCTATATGTTTGCAGTATATATCCGAAAGCTGATTCCCTGCTTTATGTTAGGGAGTCTGCTTATTTCTACTACACGTGTCAGCGAATTTTTAGCTGCGGTTGGAAGATTTCGTTTGCCGAAGGGGTTCACGATTTCGCTTTCTATTACCTTGAGGTATTTTCCTACTATGGGCGAGGAATGGAACTCGATTAAGGATGCAATGGCTCTGAGAGGGATACCTGTAACACTTGCAGGGTTTCTTCGTCATCCTATGCGGACGATGGAGTATGTTTATGTCCCTATGTTGGTATCCGCTTCTAAAATATCGGATGAAATTACACAGGCTGCCATCACAAGAGGTATTGACCATGTACAGAGACGTACCTGTATAGAAACGGTTCGTTTTCATATGATGGATATGCTGATTTTAGTTGTGTATATAACTGTAATTATCCTTGCGTTCCTGGCAAATGGAAAGGGGTGGTTCTGATGATTTCCTTGAAGAATGTTTCCTTTTCCTATGACGGACAGGAGAATAATGGATTGCATAATATTTCCCTTGAGATTCCAAGAGGACAATGTGTTTTATTGTGTGGGGAGAGCGGCTGTGGAAAGACTACAATTACACGCTTAATTAACGGACTTATTCCACATTTTTTCAATGGGGAATTGTTAGGTGAAGTTTCTGTATGCGGGTTGGATGTAAGGAAAACGGATATCGCAGATATATCAGACTATGTAGGCTCTGTTTTTCAGAATCCCCGTACACAATTTTTTAATACAGATACGGATAGTGAAATTGTGTTTGGCTTAGAAAATCGGGCTTTGCCGACAGAGGAATTAAAAAAGAGCCTTGAGAAGACAAGCCGGGAATTGAATTTATCTGCGCTCCGTAAAAGAAACATTTTTGAACTTTCGGGGGGCGAGAAACAAAAGATCGCTTTTGCTTCTGTTTATGCTACTGAAACAGAAATTTTTGTTTTAGACGAACCTTCCTCCAATTTAGATATGGGGGCTATAGAGGAATTGACTGCTCTACTTCAAAAAGTAAAGGCACAGGGCAAAACAATTATTATTGCAGAACATAGGCTCTGGTATCTGATGGATGTTGCGGACCGTGTCATTTATATGCACAACGGAAAAATTCAGAAGGATATGATGATTGCAGGGTTTCAGGCATTGTCTGAAAATGAAATTTTCACCATGGGACTTCGGTGCAGAAATCTATCTTGTGTAGAACAAACTGCCGTTATTCCGAAGACAGGCAATAATGAGTTAATAGTACAAGAGATAGCAGTTAGTCTCGGAAAAGAGTCTATTCTCCACAATCTGAGTTTTACTGCTCATGGTGGAGAAGTTATTGCCATTGTTGGGAAAAATGGTGTGGGAAAAACAACACTTGCCCGTGTATTGTGTGGATTGCAAAAAAACGATTGTGGAGCTGTATTACTACGTGGGAAGCCTCTTACAGAGAAGCAACGAAGGAAACTTACTTACATGGTTATGCAGGATGTAGGACATCAATTGTTCACTGACAGTGTGGAGGCCGAGTGTTTGCTTGGCGTAGAAGCTCCTGATGTCGTAGCAGTTGAGAGGGCACTTGAATGGCTGGATTTGTTGGCGTTTAAAGACCGGCACCCACTCTCCCTTTCAGGAGGTCAAAAGCAGCGTCTTGCTGTAGCGGTCAGTTTACTTTGTGAAAAGGAACTGTTAATTTTTGATGAACCTACCAGCGGACTTGATCTGAAAAGTATGCAGGAGGTTGGGCGCTTGGCAAAGGAATTGTCTGCACAGGGGAAAATATTGCTGATCATTACCCATGATTATGAATTTATCCAGACGATTTGCTCTCGTGTGCTAGTCTTACAGGAAGGGAAAATATCTGATGATCTGTCCGGTATCATGCGTGGAATGGCCTTAGAAAAAATGAAAGGAGCGGGAAATGGAACAAGCGAAAAACAATACATTTAGCTGGATTCTGAGGTTTGCAACACAGTGCAAAGGGAAAATGACGGTCTCTGTTTTACTGGCGGTACTCGGCTCTGTGTGTGGGATCATTCCCTATTTTGCGGTCTCACAAATTGTAATTCAACTCTGCAGTCAGAATTATGACCTTATTCCCATTAGTCTCTGGGCATTCCTCGCACTTCTCGGCTATCTTGGAAGTACCTGGTTTGGAACAGTTTCTACCATACTCAGTCATCGCTCGGCTTTTACGATTTTAAAGAATATCCGGACGGAATTAACGGAAAAACTTTCCCGTGTGCCGATGGGGTATATCCTGGACACACCCTCCGGAAAATTCAAAACTCTGCTGGTAGATACGGTGGAAAAGCTGGAGCTTCCGCTGGCACACATGATACCGGAACTGACTGCGAATATCCTTGTTCCGGTCCTGATGTTGATCTATCTTTTTGTCCTGGACTGGCGTATTGCGTTGATTGCTCTGATCACGATTCCTATTGGTCTTGTGTGCTATACGGGGATGATGAAGGACTATGCAGAGCGATATGACCGCGTATTAACCGCAGGGAAAAATATGGATGCCGCTATCGTGGAGTACATAGGAGGTATTGAAGTTATCAAGGCTTTTAACCAAAGCACAGTCTCCTATGGTAAGTATGCGGATGCTGTAAAAGAAAATGAAGCGGCAAAGGCTACATGGTTTAAGCAGACGAACAGCTTCTATGTGGCGGGGATTTCCATCATGCCCTCCTGTTTGTTGGGTGTGTTGCCTTTAGGTGCATATTTGTATATACAGGGCAGTCTGGAAGCCCTGTTTTAATCACTTGTATGATTCTTGCCCTCGGACTCGTCAAACCGCTGATCCAGGCGTTGCAATATACAGACAGTCTGGCCATGGTGGATTCCACGGTCAAAGAGATTACGGGGCTCCTGGAAACGGATGAAATGCAGCGGCCAACAGAACAGGTAACCCTTCCTGATTCTCATATTTCGTTTCGGGATGTTTGTTTTGGATATGGAGACACTGAGGTTTTACACCAAATCAGTTTCGATGCGGTACCGGGCGGTATGACGGCTATTGTGGGCCTTCCGGTTCGGGAAAGTCAACGGTAGCACGCCTGATTGCTTCTTTTTGGGAGGCAGACAGCGGAGAAGTTTCGATTGGCGGCGTGGACGTGCGAAATCTTCCGCTCTCCCAGGTTATGGATACGGTGGCTTATGTATCCCAGGATAATTTCCTGTTCCATCTGACCGTGAAAGAAAATATCCGTATGGGAAAGCCGGGGGCAACGGATGAAGAAATCAGAAATGCCGCAAAGCAGGCAAGCTGCCATGAATTTATTTCGGCACTGCCAAAGGGGTATGATACGCTTATCGGAGATGGCGGCAAAAGTCTGTCAGGTGGAGAGCGTCAGCGCATTGCCATTGCGCGTGCTATCTTAAAAAACAGCCCCGTGGTGGTGTTAGACGAGGCGACCGCATTTAATGATCCGGAGAACGAGGCTGTCATTCAGACCTCCATCAATGAGCTGGTACGGGGCAAAACATTGATTGTCATTGCTCACCGTCTTTCTACCATTGTGGGAGCGGATCAGATATTGGTGATGGAGCAGGGGAGTATCAAAGAGCAGGGAACACACGAAGAACTGTTAAGCGAAAGTCCTCTTTATAGAGAATTGTGGACGGCACATATTAGTGCCAAAGATATAGGAGAGGAGGCGTTGGCATGATTCAACTGATGAAACGGCTGTTAGATTTTTCGGGAAAACAGCGAAAGAATCTGATCGCTTCTTTTATTTTCAATCTGCTGGATTCTATCTTTGAGATGATGCCGATCATGGCGATCCTTACGGTCCTGTCGGGACTGCTCCTGGCAGTGGAAGGGACATCATGCCGGTTTCCACAATCTGGGTATCCTTTGCCATTATGGTGGTAAGTATTGCCGGAAGAATTTTTTTTAATAACCTATCCTGCATCCGAAGAACGTTGGGCAGCTTTTCTATGTGTTCCGAAAAACGTCTGGAAATAGGTGAACACATGAAGCGTGTTCCAATGGGGTACTTCAACGAAAACCGGCTGGGAGAGATTGTCGCCGCTGCGACTACCACCCTGGGAGACATTGAGAGCAATGCGGTCATGGTTTTGGAAAAAGTGGCGGGAGGTTTCATTCACGCTCTTGTGATAGGTGTCTGGCTACTTTTTTATGAATGGCACATTGGCTTTTGATGTTTGCGGGGTTAGTTGTTTCCATGTTGGTCTACGGAGGTATCCAGAAAGCAGGTAAAAAACTGTCTCCCAGGAGGCAGGCAGCACAGGCGAATCTTGTAACCGGTTTTCTGGAATATATTCAGGGAATGGGCGTTGTGAAAGCCTTCGGTTTAGGAAAAATGTCAGGGAAAGCGGTGAATAAGGCAATAAAAGAAAGCGCAGACGCGAATATTATCCTTGAAAGCGTTTTTTCTTCACTAACCGGCGTTTATCAGACAGTTTTCAAGCTGGCAAAAGCAACGATCCTGATCGTTGCGCCTTATTTGTTGCTAGGCGGTGAGCTCACACCTGTTAAATGTTTGCTTTTGCTGGTATCCAGTTTTATGATCTACTCCAGCGTGGAGTTGGTAGGAAGTATGGCATCTGTGGCTCGCGTTATTGACGCTTCGTTGGATCGTATGGATACCGTTATGGATACGCCGGTATTGGACGAACATGGTACGGATATTCAATTAGACCACTATGATATCAAGCTGGAGCACGTTTCCTTTGCTTACGAGCAGGAAAACGTATTGCGTGATGTAAGCATGACCATTCCGGAAAAAACGACCTGCGCCATCGTAGGTCCTTCCGGCTCCGGAAAAACAACCCTGGTAAGCCTGGTTGCCCGTTTTTGGGACGTGCAGAAAGGGAGTATCCGTGTGGGAGGCCATGATGTAAAAGATTTTACCTGTGACAGTCTACTGAAACATTTTTCTATTGTGTTCCAGAATGTCTATCTTTTTGAGGATACCATTGAAAACAATATCAAATTCGGCAGACCAGACTCCACACATGAGGAGGTGGTTGAAGCGGCGAAAAAAGCCTGCTGTCACGATTTTATATCAGCATTGCCGGAGGGCTACCATACCATTGTGGGCGAGGGTGGGGCCTCTCTTTCCGGAGGGGAGCGGCAACGTATTTCTATTGCCCGCGCAATCCTGAAGGATGCCCTATCATCATTTAGATGAGGCAACGGCCAGCGTCGATCCAGAGAATGAACAGGAATTGCAGGTGGCTATCGCGGAACTTACGAAGGACAAGACGATCATTATGATTGCTCACAGGCTCTCTACAGTTCGGAATGCTGACCAGATTATTGTATTAAATAAAGGAGAGATTGTCCAATATGGTACACATAATGAACTTATGAAACAACAAGGTCTGTATAGTCGTTTTGTTAATATTCGAGAGCAAGCTATTGGCTGGCGTTTAGAAGGAGGAAAAAAATGAAAGCAGAAGAAAAATGGGCGGAACAGGCAACCTATATGTATGATTTTCACATTCAGGAGCTTCAAGAAACAGGACCGATGTGGGAAAAACTTTTGAAAAAATATTTAGGAAATATACCAGGTAAAAAAGTTTTGGATGCAGGATGTGGAACTGGTTTTTTGTCAGTTATTTTAGCTAAGAATGGGTGGAAAGTCACAGCAATAGACAACAGTTCAGATATGCTGGAACAGGCCAAAGTAACTGCTGAGCAGTATGGATTATCGGAATATATTACTTTTTTGAAGCGAGATGCAGAATATACAGAGTTGGCGAGTGATACGTTTGATGCTGTAGTCTCCCGCCATGCTTCATGGTTATTTAGTGAACCTGCAACAGTATATGAGGAATGGTTCCGGTTACTTAAATCAGGTGGAACATTGATGAATTTGGATGCGAATTGGTGTATACCATTAGGAACTAGCGAAGCAGCAGCACGGTTTGTGGAAGATGAAAAAGAACTAATAAAACGGTATGGCGAGTTCCAAGATCATTACCATGATAAGGAAATGATGGTGGCTTTGCGACAGCTTCCATTAGCATTTCAAGAGCGTCCTGAATGGGATAAAAAGGTTTGTGAGGATTTGGGGTTCCATTCAATCGAATATGATTTTCTTTTAGAAGAGGGGTATTGGAATCCTTTTTTGACATTGCGCTACCGTGCTATTCCGACCTTTGTGCTAAAAGCTGAAAAGTGATAGGGGCGAAATGGTTGAAGCCAGAACGAAAACAATTACTTAAGAAAACAAAACTTTCTAAAGCTGTAAAGGAAATAAACTCGCTAGAACTGCAGGAGAAAGCGGAAATAGATATGCTAAATTGCTTGACTGAGAATACGTTGATCCATCCGGTATTAGAA
>ENA-OQLB01000138-OQLB01000138.1-human-gut-metagenome-genome-assembly--contig:-NODE-138-length-42047-cov-5.013764_pt1 | contig 42047 bp, 54 predicted proteins | sample MGYA00242656_ERZ504813 | MGnify/ENA primary metagenome ERZ504813 (study PRJEB26092, sample SAMD00036388) | human gut metagenome | host: Homo sapiens | study: EMG produced TPA metagenomics assembly of... | reverse complement strand
AGTCCATTTTTAGTAGCTTCGAAGTTGCCAGATACAGGCTTTCAGGAGCACTGTATCACTTGGAAATACGCTTCTCTGACGGTTGAGCTTACGGTAGGTAGAATTCAGACTTTCGATAGCATTTGTCGTGTAAATAACCTTTCTGACATCCGGTGAGAACTTAAAAATCGGTGTTATTGCATCCCAGTTATCATACCAGCGTTTCATGGAATTTGGGTATTTTGCGGTCCATTTTTCAGTAACTCGATCCAGAGCCCGTCTAGCCTTCTCTTCATCGGAAGCATGGTAAATCGTTTTTAGGTCAGAAGCGAACGCTTTTCTGTCCTTATCCGGAACATATTTTAGCGTGTTTCTTACCTGATGTACAATACATCTCTGATACTCTGTTTTTGGAAATGCAGCGGCAATTGCCTCTTTAATGCCACTAAGACCGTCAGCGCAGATAATCAGGATATCCTTTACACCACGATTCTTCAGCTCATTCAGGACGGACAGCCAGTATTTTGAACTTTCATTATCACCGACAGTGATTGAAAGAACCTCTTTTTTCCCTTCTGTGTTGATGCCAAGAATGACGTAGGCAGCCAGTTTTCTGATTACTCCATTATCTCGTACGGAATAATGGATGGCATCTATATAGAGGATCGGATATACCTCATCCAGCGGTCGATTTTGCCAGTCTTCGATCTGAGGCAGGATTTTATCTGTAACGTCTGAAATAAAGCCTTCTGATGTTTCAAAACCGTAGATATCTTCGATGGTTTCGGATATTTGACGGGTCGTCATCCCTTTTGCATACATGGAAATAATCTTCTGATCGATATCAGAAATATCCTTCTGACGTTTCTTTACAATCTGTGGCTCAAATGTTGATTTACGATCCTGCGGAACATCGATATCCATGCTGCCATAGCTACTGTTTACACGTTTTGATTTATATCCATTGCGGTAATCATCGCTATCAGATCGTTCAGATTTCTGCGATCACTGGTTCTGAGTGATCTTCTAGAATCTGTAAACCAAGTGTCGTTCCCTCCGAGATCACGATTTCTCCATTTTCGTTTCTTTTTCCCTTGAAACCTCTCTGAGAAATCAGCCGATACTTGTTTTTTGTATCCTTTAATAATTAGTCGATGTCAATAAGTGTTTTTACATAATGATATCCATTGATAAGCATGATAAAAAATCTCCTTTCTGTTATTCTTAGGAGCAGAGAATGTCTTCCCTGCCCCGTCCTGATCTGATTACTACTCTCTGACTAATTCCACATTGCCCACATTAGTTATTATAATGTGTTGTCAGCAACTGATTGCTCAATCAGCCCATATATGCGGTAATCTTCGTCAAAGCCCAAACCATAAGCATATGTAGCTATTTCGACCATTTCTTCTATTGTCAGATCTTCTACCTTGTTCTCTGTATAATAGACGCCTACACGAAAGCCATCCACACAGATCACTACATTTTTGGATTTCTTTGCATATTTTGGATTCATTTCAATCCAAAATCTTGGGAACTTAACTTTCCCATGCTGTATCTTGCGCTTCTTCATGACTAAATCCTCCTTCTTAATATTTTTCAACCGGTTGATGTCGTCTCTTTCGAGGACACTCATATTAGAGCACATCTGTCATTTTCCTGCTGTAAGCTACCCCCATTTTGCAATTTTATTTCTGTATCTATACACTGTCGCAATATCAACAAGTTATCGAATGTTTTAGGAATTTCTCCGCCATTCTCAAATTGATACTCATAATCTTCATAAAGTAAATGTTCGATAAATTCAATTTTTATTCTTTCCTTTTCATCTGTTTGTTCAAATTTTTCTTTCATCAACTCGCAAAAACAAATCATATTTTCTCTCCCAACAATTTTTTCTATATCCTCAAAACTAATGTAACCTCTACCCATCTTTCCGGCGTCCTTTCTGCCGGATAAGATTTGACATTCTTCTGTCTTTTTTCATCCGGCAGAAGAACATGGGAGATTTTTAATTTTACGAACGCTATTTTGGTATTTTTTATAGAAATTTAAGATTTATAGGTAAAATAAAATAGACAATCAGATATTGTTTCCGATTGCCTAAAGCACATATCATATTTCCTTTCTTTTACTTAGGTAACTAGAAGTAACCAAGACTTCCAGTTAATTAATTTGTTAAATTAACGCCTATTTGTGGTTTTTTTCACACTTACTTAAAATTTTACCGATGGAGTTCAATTCTCTCATCCCCTGTTGACCGAAGAGTCAGAAACCTTGAATTTCCAAGGCTTCTGGCTTTTTTCATTTTCTAGATAATTCCAATGTAGTCAAGTATGTAGTCAAACAGGAATTATTCCTAAAATGAGATAGCATTTTCAATCTGTTTTTCTTTGTTTTTCGTTGTTTTATTGCTGAAATAATATAATTTTTTTGTTGTACTGATATCACTGTGTCCCATTTGTTCTGTAATAAATCCCTCATCTACATCACTGTCTATTAAGGTTGTTCCATAAGTCTTTCGTATCTTGTGCATGGTACGATGTGGGATATGTAATTCATTACATATTCTGGACAGTCTTTTATTAAAAGTATTTCCTCTGATACGTTTTCCGTTATGCTCAAATAAATATGTTCCCGATGTATTCAGTTCCAATATTTGATTCAACGTATCCAGTGCGGTAGAGGATATGATTAAATCCCGATTACCAGCATCTGTTTTAGCGTGTTCTTTTACAGCTACAATCCATTTATTGTTTTCGTCTCGGTATTTATCTTCGGTATGTCTGATTTTAATAATACGTCCGTGTAAGTCTTCTTTCTTTAGAGTGCTTAGTTCACCGACACGTAAACCTGTCTGAAATGTAAGCAGAATACCAAGATTATAAATATCCGGCTTTGCTTTCAGACGTTGAATGACTACGGGAATTTCATCTTCCATAAACACTTCTTTCTGCTTATCTATAATCTTCCGTTTAAAAAGATTATTCGGCAGTTCTAAATCTCCAAAAAATTCAGTGATACTGATTGCAGTATACTTTTTCTTCTTACCGTATTTGAAGATACCACGAATCAATGTCCGTAATCCGGCATATGCCTTTCTAGTAAGTGTAAGGTCACGAATGGTGCATTTGATAAATACTTCCAAATCATCTTCTGTGACATTTTTAAATTTCTTTTTGGTAATTGAAACAGAAGTGTAGTGGAAAAATCTTTTGTAATCGTTCACGTATCTGTCATAAGACGCTTTCTGTATCTCGCCGAAATCCAGTTTGCGATTTATCCATTCATAGAAAACATCATCAATATAAATTTCTTCCTGTAGAGCCTTGTAAAACTCTACAATGACATTTTCCAGTTCTTCACGGGTATTTCTGCGTCTGTAAAGTCGGTTTCCGTCTTGTTGTGAAAGATACGTGGAATAAATTTCTTTTCCCGATTTGTCTGTTGTTACTGTAATTGCGTAAACATGCTGTGCAAGTATTTCCTTTCTTTCCATATCTGTTATATCATTCAGCATGGTATCTAAAGAGATTATACCTGTTTGGATTGCGTAATTCAATAAATCTGTATCGTCGTAAGCGTTGGGTTCAGTCATAAATTACATCAATATGATAAGGGTATTGTCTCAAAATATCTTGTGCCTATTTAATTTTTCTGTGTATAGTTAATGCCCTGTATTTTTTTATTTTAAATTTATATTGTCATTTATCTGTTATTATGGGCGAATCATTCAGATATTTCGCTTACTCATTATCAGAATAACTCCTTTCTGTTATTGGTAGTTTGGAAGATTTTTTGTAATCTTCATAAATTTTTATCTGGGTATCATTCATCTTTGCCTGTTCGATTAATACCTGTATATAATCGCAGTTATCCAGTTCTCCGATTTTTGAAAATAATTTTAAAGACGGAGCAACGGAACTTTCTAACCAGTTCCAGATACTATCAAGTGTCTTTTTCTGCGGTTGAATTGTCAGCTTTATTTTCTCTATATCTTGCATAAATAATTCCCAAGGGGGATAAGTAGGATAAAGTCTTTTCCGTGAAGTGGATTTGTTTTCCGGCTGTTCAAGAAAACGGATTTTACCATTTAGTACAGACATTGCAATCTCTGCAACATCACGTCTGGCGATTAATTCCTGTACAACTTTATTTGCCCGTTCCTGTCGGAATCGCAGTTCATATCTATTCCAGTTCGGGTCTAATTCTTTGCCAAATTTTTCTGCCTGTTCGTACCCTTTTTCATAGAAAACAATTCGGAAATCACTGTTGCTACTCCCAAGATAAAGCGTGTTTCCTTTATGAACAGGTATTGATTCACTTAATTCACCAGAAGCATTTTCAGAATAATTACGTAACTGACTAGATATTAAGCCTTGCTTTGTTAAACGTATCAGTTCTGGAATGTTAAGATATGGTTTATGGTCATCTATTGCTAAATCAATTCGTGGAAAATTCACATGATACTGACATACCCTTGCGAAGAAATCAAACCATGTTTCTTTGTTTATCACAAGGAAGTTTTCATAATTTCTACAGCCAGAGCCACTCATTAATATCTGAAATCCATTGTACTGCATTTTACCAGTCGGTTTTAGAATCTTGATATTATCAAATCCGGCAACCAGTTCATGTCCGGCAATTCCTTTCCCTTTATTCTGAAGTTCCATAAGTGAAAGAGGAATTTTTAGGATGTCCGTTATGACAGTGAATAAATCTACATCTTTCGCTGTAATCTGACACCAGTCAATCAAGGCTGTCAGACTGTTTTTTTGTCGTGTTACCCTCCTGTTAGTATAGGAGGGTTCTGAAAGAACTGATTTACTTCTTTCTTCCAAATAATAATCCTCCTTTGCCGATAGTGGCAGAGCCACTATCCCTGTCTCTTTTACTGTCCGTTTGGTACGGACAGCAAGAGACAGGAAGTTCATATGTTACTATGCATTTTTCTGGGAAATACAACGAATCCCTTTACAGGTTACACGTTCTACCAGTGTAGGATAATTTCCTCTCTGAACATATGGAGCATAGACAGGTGTATCCAGTTCCACTACAGAATATGGCTCGATAGTTGGGATTTCTGTCATTTCCAGTCGAATATCAACACTGTTACCAAGTTTCATACTTCCAAGATGAAGTTTGACCGCTTCGATATCTTCGGTTTTCTTTCTGGTATCTTTGTCATAGCGGTAGCAATAATCAGCTCCCATATAACGAAGTTCCCCGAATACCTCTTTGATCTGTTCTTTTGTTAATGTAATCTGCATAAGCATTATCCTTTCTCCCCGTATCACCGATAGGACAGTCGTCTTAATAAGTATTGAAATCCATGGATATTTGAAGTTTAGTTATTTCTAAACTATTTAAATCATAACATTGAGCAAAACGAAAATCAATATAAAGTTTAGAAATTTATAAACTTTTATTTTCTTTGCAGAGTATTTATGATATAGTGAGTACAGAATAAATGAATCAGCCACACAGAGAAAGTAGAGGATATCGAAATGAACACAATTGCAGAACGAATCAGATTTGCGATGAATGTAAGAAATGTAAAGCAAGTGGAAATGGTACAGCGAACAGGAATTACAAAGGGTGCGTTTAGTTCTTATCTTTCTGGAAATTACAATCCTAAAAAGGATAAGCTGGAACTGATCGCTGACGCTCTGGATATCAATATTAACTGGCTAATGGGTGAAAATGTGCCTATGGAAAATAGCAGTGCTAAGGATAATCCGGCTACGGGATATGTATTTTACAAAGAAATGGAATATTTATTGAATGACACCGACACGGCATATATCGGATTTCAGACACAGTATGGGGCATTAATCCCAAGATATCAAATATATGTGAATGTCAGTTTAAATGAAATGCATATCGTACCTATTTCTTACGGGAAGATTCAAAAGAGTATTATCAATATCCAAAAGAACTTACTCAACCAGAATCATATGAGATATTTACAAGAGATTTTGCCAGTATTCATATGACACTTGCCACTTCTCAGATATATTATTATGGAATCAATGAAAAGACATTGGAAACGGAAATCTTTTCGTTTGCCTATTCGTCCGAAAAAAATTGTTATGTAGCAAGTGATTGCCAGCCTGTCTTATGTGATGAATTTGTCCGTGAAATCAAAAAGGAAGTGCTTTATCTCCGGAAAGTTTCCAGATAACAGACAAGAGGACTTGCAAGGTTCGTGACCTTTCAAGTCCTCTATATAGCATGGTTGAATTGGATACCGTCCGTTCTGTCAAGGACTGCCCTGACGGCGTATCGGCTTCGCCTTGTTCCTTGACATCACTAGATGACGAAAATCTTATTTATAAAATGAAAACATGGAAATATTCAGTAGGATATCAGCATTCAAACATTATTTAGAATGAACTTATAAAAATCAATTGATATTTAAATTCGTTTTATTGCTTTCAAATTTTTCTATTAGATTTTTCCCCATTACAATAATTTCTTTTTTCCAAGGATTTCCAAATATTCCATATTTCCAGTCAGAATCAAAAAATAAATGATAATCCCCATTCGGATAGTAGGTAGGAAAATAAACAGTACATTTTCTGTTAGTGTCATAATATTCATAATCACAAGGGATATATTCTTTTGGGGAAAATGTAAAACAGTCATGTTGCCAATCAAAAGCATACATTTTATCACTTACCAACTCTTCCAAAAAAGAATTAATTAGATGCTCCTGTTCATCTGACCAAGGAGTGTCTTTGTGATACGTCTTATTCTCAATGGGGATTTTTATCCATTCAAATTGTCCGTGTATCTTGGGTGTGAATTTATATTCATTATATAATTTGTTCCATAAGAGATTTTCTGTATTTTGCGGAATAATTTTCAATATTATATTCCCCCTGCTGTTATATTATCCTACTCTTTATTATGTAAATTTCTTAAGATGTGATAATACATTTTCATATCCTCATCTACTTGCTCTTTACTTCGCATACTATAAGTGTCTAAGTTAGCTGTATCTACGCTTAAACCAAGCATTCTACAGATAACATCAACTTGCCACACCTCAAGTGGAATTTCCAATTTCCTATCGTCATATGCATCTATTACTAATGTTACAGATTTAATATTATCTTTTCTTTTGATGTTATTTTTCATCGTACTGTATCCTTACTTTACAAGTGTGAATTTATCTCTTTATATTTTGGTCAGCATACGAGTATACTTTATCCCAAAAAGATTCATAATCATTATTTAGAGCAAGATTATAATAGTAAATATCTGTATTTTCTTGTGAAGAGTCATTTTCAAAAGCGGTTAGTACTTTTGCTTCTTCAATCAATCCCATATCAGTGAGAGCTTCAATAACATTCTTATAAGATTTAAAGTCTAAACCATTCATGGATAATTCTGTGTCATAATCAATGACTGTTATAATATTTTGAATCCAAGATGGCAAATTTCCGAACTCTTTTCGGACTTCTGCATGTTCATAAATATCTGCCATTGCTTGAACAAAGTCTTCACCATTGGTAATCTCTGATAAAGCCTTATCTATAAAATTCATCTATATACCCTCTTTTCAATAAAATTCAATTTTCTGTAACTATTGTATCATTAAACGATAAGTAAGTCATATGAAAATCTAATCATTTTTCGTATATTTGAATCTTAAATTTATCAGCATTGTTTTTAACATTATTACCGTCATTATCTGATGAATATATAATCTGATACATACGTTGATTATGCTCATAACTCCACTCATTGGAATAAACAGATATAACTATTTCGTTCGGATAACCTGTAATATCATAAGAAAAGCGAACGTTTCTATATTTATTCTCAACTGCCTTTTCAATGAGTTCTTCTGCATATTTTTCTTTGTCTAAGTTAAACAGCTTATTAGCAATGACATCAAACTCTTGTTTATAAAAAGTATCAGAAGTGCTGACCATAGTGTTAACAGCTTGTTCTTCACGTCCGTATTGTAAATATCCCAGAAAAGCAATAATACATATCAATATTCCCATAATAATATAACGCTTTTTCATACGACACCTCTCAAATAAGTGTTCGTATACGAACACTATCATAAACGCTATTTTACGCTAATAATAATTACATAGCAAGGAATTATGAAAGAAAGCGGAATTCGTGAGATGATTAAATACGATAAATTATGGGAGACAATGAAAGCCAAAGGCATTTCACAATATGATTTGTATACGCATTATCATATGAATCGTTCTCAACTGAACAGGTTAAGACATAATCAGAATGTTGAAGTGAATACGATTGATAAGCTGTGTAATATATTGGATTGTAATGTAGAAGATATTATGACACACTATCCAGACGATAATGTATTTTAGAGGAGATATGAAGTGACGCATGAAAAAGATGATACCATGCTGAACGATTTCTCCTTTCTTGTTTTTTACCATCCATGTTGTCAAAATGTAGTCAAATGTAGTCAAATGTAGTCAAAACTCAATCGAAGAAATGCTTATTTTACAGGGATTATGAGGATTTCCCACAGGGTTCGATTCTCTCATCCCCTATAAAACCAGTAATCATTATGATTACTGATTTTTTGTTATTTACGCGAACAACGAGCCAAATCCCGTTCTTGCACGAGACCTTGCCGACTGCCGCGCAAAAGATGTCGAAGAATGAATGGTCACTTTTTAATGTTTAACAAGAATATTATCTCAATCAATGCGAACCCTTTTCTTCACCGCAAAAACCAACAACAAAATGGGTAACCAGAACATTAACCGCTAAAAGTGATAGCATTATTCCTGCGATAATAAGAAGCGGCCAATGAAATGTAAAATATGACAATTTATTTTCCATATAAATCTTTACCCCAACCAAAGCTGCCATTCCTACAGTAAATAACAATCCCACCACACACATAAAATAATAACTGCCTTCTCCAAAGAGCATTAATTTCATTTGCCTATCGGTCATTCCAATACTTTTCATTACGTCAAACTCTTTTCGTCGAGCGTACATCCCAGTGAATACAACGTTACAATAATTGGTCAATCCCGCAATGAATAATATGATACTTACAGCACCTAAGAGAATTCGATTTCCTCTCATATATGTTTCTTTTTGCTGCATCAGGTCTGATTTACAGATAACAAAAACTCCTGCTTCGCCGGTTCCTTCATCCATTGATACTTCTGTCATTTCGGATCGTTTTTTATTTTCCTCGGAGACCAGCTCGCTGATCTGTGTTTTCACATAAGGTTCTTTTTCCGAGTCGGCAGTTAATTCCATTGTTAATATCTTTTTCTCAGTCGGTATCTTTTGAAAGCCTTTCTCACTGATAAAATAATATAAGCTGCCCTCTCCATGCCAGGATTGATGTATTTCCGGGAAATCATCACTTTGCCTGTCTAAATAACCACATAGAGTAAATGTTTCAGATTCTTTTTGAGGGAATTCGTCTTCCTGTTGTTTCTCTTTATTCTCAGAATTACTTTGTTCTTTTCTACGAATCGCATCTTCTCTTGAAAGCAAAGTTTTAAAGTATACCGGTTCGCCAATTGCTTCATCTGCAAGTTTTTGCTGTTCCGGGGTCAGCATATGATCATGTATGATCAGCACACCATTTCCTTCTTCCAAAGATCTCAAATCAATATTGAGTTGATTATCCTGAACGTATTTCTTAAGCGACAAGATTTGATTTTCATTTAAAATCTGCACAGTATCCCACCAGAATACTTCCACCATATTGTCATTTGTAAGATTCGAAAGCCCTTCATCATAAGGACGGATGCCCTTTCTGGACATAACTGTAGTTACATAAGCTCCTTCGATCAGATTAGAATTCTCCCAATCGATACCATCTATCTTGTGTATTTTTTTCTCCAACTCTTGAGAGATTGGTGAAAATTCATCATAATCGTTATCATACAACAGTTCCACACCATCTCCCTGCGTCAGTAAAGGATCCACATCGATTTCTCTTGTTTTATATTCTTCCCCACACCCCTGGCTTTTTCCAAATTCGCTAAACTCTCCTGCCAGCAAAAAATCAGGACGTTTCTCAAGAAGATGCTTATAATCACATCCATTTGTAAGTACATTCATTAGAACAAAGGATAGGACTCCTAAAAATATAGAAAGACTTGTAATGATAAATCGTGCTTTCTGTCGTGTTATATTTCCCCATGCAATATAGAGCATTTCTCCTGTTTCAGAACGTCTGTGCACTATTTTCCCAGAGTGTTTTGTTTTTCTGGCAACTGTAATTTCGTTATAAGCAGCACTCTCAATACAAGACAGCTTCGTTATTTTTCTAATAACGCCTTCCGATGCTATCCACAAAATTCCATTTACAAATACAACAGAAAGCAAAAGAATCCACGGTCTGAAAAAGGAAAGTATTGTATTCCCTCCCATTTCCTGATAAAAATGGAAACCTAATAGTTCCGGTATTAATAAGACTAAAATCAGTGCAGAGATCAAACTTCCCAAGACAGAACCTTTTAACATGAGTGACCTCATTTGTTTCCGGTATATTTTTGTAATCTGTCTTTCTGTGGCTCCGATTGTGTGGAGCAGTCCGAGATTTTGAACATCTTCACTCATGGATATCCAAAGGACATTGCGTACAAGGAAATATATTCCACACAAAATTCCTATTGTTCCTAATATCACCATCTCATATCCACCTGCGAATTTAGAAACAGCAGTATATTGTGCTGTATCAGAAACGTATATCTTTTGATCTGCACTCTTCATCGGCAATGTCTGATATAATTTTTCCTCTGTTTTACTCCTGTTTAAATGATCACTCTGACTGAAAAGTAAAGTATAAGGACCCTTTTCCAGTTTCAACTCTTTAATTTTGTCATGTGAAATATATCCGATTGCTAATTCATTTCCAGAGTCTGTATACCAGCCACACAATTCGAATTTTTCTTTTGAATGTTCGAACACACCTTTGTATACATCTAAGTTTATTTCCATTCCCTGTTCCGGTTCAGAGATACCAAGTTTTTTCAATGCCCGCTCAGATAATAGAATTTCATCCTTTTTCTGTGGGTAGCTTCCAATCACATTGGTATATGCCGGTCTCAAAAAATTGTTCCAGCTTTCTGAGTCAGCCCAGACTATATCACATATCGTTTTTGCATTGTTCTCCGAAACTTCTGTAGCTTCACCTACAAAAATACTTTTCCCAACTTGTTTTATATAATCCAGTTGTTTTAATTTTGCATATTGTTTCTTCTGTTCCATCTTCTATTCTCCCTGAAGAAGCAGTTCCATTTTCTCTGATTAATCTTATTTCTTCTGCCTGTATTTTTCCAAAGGAGATTCCGAATACCATGGTAATAGCAACAATACCGATTACGATCGAGCAAAATAGAATCGTATTTCTCACCTTTTTTGTGCCTGCAAAATTTTTTAGCCAGGAATCGGATTATGTCTTTATTGTTATTCGGAATGTTCTTGTGAAGCATAGTAATCCCTCCTAACAATCGTTACAATCTCTTGTATAGATTTTCCCATCAGACATACGTATTACTCTGTCTGCCATCTGTGCGACCTCTTCTTGATGCGTCACGATCAATGTCGTCTGATGAAATCTTGCAGCACAGGATTTTAGTAATCCTACGACTTCCATACTTGTAACAGAATCCAGATTCCCGGTCGGTTCATCCGCCAAGACAATTGCCGGTTTCGTCAACAATGCCCGTGCTATAGAAACTCTCTGTTGCTGTCCACCGGACAGTGTTGATGGAAAACGTTCTAATTTATCTTTTAACCCAAGTATTTCTACAATTTCCTTAAAGAAATCTATATCGATTTCCTTACCGTCAAGTCGCATCGGAAGAACTATGTTTTCGCGTATACTAAGCGAAGGAATTAAATTGTATTGTTGGAATACAAATCCGATATTTCTTCTTCTGAATATTGTTCTTTCTTCCTTGTTAAGATCTTTTAAACTTGTATTTCTGATCCAGACACCTCCAAAATCCGGAATGTCAAGACCTCCTAACATGTTCATAAGTGTTGTCTTTCCACATCCGGACGTACCAACAACCGCTATAAATTCGCCCTCTTCCACCGTTAATGACACACCATCTAAGGCACGCACTTCATATGTATCGGATGTATAATATTTTTTTAGATTCATGGCTTTGATTATATCCATCTTTTCTGTAAACTCCTTTCGTAAATGCTACCTTCAACTCAGCCATAATCTATTTTACATGTTACCTCTTACAAACTTCTTACACGCTGCATATGAACTGTCTATACCGGAAGATTTACTTCTATAAGCAGCCCTGGCTTCATTTGTTTTGCTTTCATCATCCCTTTTTGTAATAGAACAATCTCTCTGGAAAGATATAAACCAATTCCGCATCCTTCCTGCCCTCTTACCTGCTCACCACGATAAAATCTTTGAAAAATTTTATTTTCTTCTCCATCTCTTATCCCGATTCCATAATCTCTTACTTGAATTTTATAAAACATTTCTGTCCGTTTCATTGTGATATTGATCCTGCTGTTGTTTTTACTATATTTGACTGCATTGTCAAACACATTATAAAATGCCTCACACATCCAGTTTTTATCATGTTCACAGATGATTTTCTCCGGCAATTCTACTTGAAAATAGATATCTTTCTCTTCTGCCTTTTTCTGTATTTGCCCCAACGCATTTAGAATCGTTTCAACAAGATTTTCTTTTTGAGTGTGAACTTGTATGATTCCCTGCTCTAATCGGGCAGTTTTTATAAAGCTCTCCACCAAAAAACATAATTGTTCTTCACTTGTTCGCAAGTCTTTTATGTATTCTGTATTCAATGTTTTTTGAGTTTCATTTAATGACTCTTGCAGCAATTCTGTATAATTTTTTATATTCGCCAGCGGTGTCCTTAGTTGATGCGCAATCTCAGAAATTAATTTCTGTATCTCATATTTACTTTTTTCAGCCTCTTTCCTTCTTCCTTCCAATATTTCCTGCAAACGGATTAATTGATTGGTCGTTTTAGATAGATTGTTTCTTTCCCTATATCAGAACCATCTAATTCATTGCCGTTTATTAAGGATTCCGTCAATTTATATATTTTATTCATTTCATTTGTTCTCAAATGATTTTCAACTAAATATACAGTGCTTCCTCCGAGTATGAAACCTATTAAAAGTACTGTAAAAATTGCTACAGCCATGCTACTCTCCCATTCTATATCCCATTCCAAATACATTACTGATAACATTCGATGAATCATTCAATTTCTTTTTCAATCTGCTGATCATAACGCTAATTGTGTTGGGATCAATGAATTCACTATCGATTCCCCATATATTTTCCATTATCATCTCTTTTGTAAGAACCTGGTTCTGGTTCATAATAAAATATTCTAAAAGCTGATACTCTTTGAGTGTCAAAGATATTTCCGTCTCTCCAACAAAAACCTGTTTTCTATCGGAATATAACATAACCTGTCCGCACATAAAAATATTTTCATTTGATTTTCTCTTTAGCACAACTTCAATACGCTTTAACAATACTTTTATTGAAAATGGTTTAACCACATAATCATCTGCTCCTGTATCAAACGCTTTTAACATATCTTTTTCGTCATCTTTTGCAGTCAAAAAAATAGCTGGAATTTTTCTATTTTTTTGAAGCTCCTGATATAGATTTATTCCATCTCCATCCGGTAATCCAATATCTACGATCAACAAATCTACAGAACTATCTATATTTTTAATTGCTTCTTTTCTCGAACCAGCAAGAATCGTTATATAACCTTGATTTTTCAAAGATGTATCCAATGCCTTTCTTAATAAGGTATCATCTTCTATAATTCCTATTACCATATACTCCTCCAACTATGATACCTACGGATTGTTTCGTGCAATGCACTCCCACAATCCTGGTATCATCATATAATATAAAAATACACATATCTTCCTGCCAATACAAGCTTTTTACACAATAATATGAAGGGTGATATTCAGAAATCATTCAAAGCATCACCTTCCTCTGTTGAAATCCGTAATACTAATTGTCATAAATAGAAAAGAGCGTTATAATAAAAACAATTTGAAATCAAAGAAATAAGTTGGAATTTCTAAACACAAGGAGAAAAAAATGAGTACAAAAGTGGAAAAAGCATTAGAACTACATGACAAAGGGTATAACTGTGCACAGGCTGTAGCCTGTTCTTTCTGTGAGGAATTTGGTATAGACCAGGAAACAATGTTTAAAATCTCTGAGGGATTCGGATTTGGCATGGGCATGATGGACATGTGCGGAGCTGTAACCGGTATGATGATGGTTATTGGAATGGATAACAGCATTGGAAATCTTGAAAATGGAAAAGCTACAAAAGCAGATACCTATAAGAAAACAAAAGAATTTGCAGAAAAATTCCGCCAAAAGAACGGAACCTATTATTGTCGTGACCTAAAGGGAGTCTCTGGAAAGGGGAAAGTTGTCCCATGTCCTCAGTGTATTGCAGATGCTGTTGAGCTGACAGAAATGTATTTAGAGAGTGTAAAATAAAGTCGCTAAATAATTGGGAGCTATGCTCCCATTATTTATTTCTCACTGATCTCTTGAGATTGCCTCATCCACTAATCTTCTCTTCCAGTTGTAACAATCGATTGTTCAGTACTGTATAATAAGCGCTTTCTCTGTTTTCAACCAAGATCATCGTAATATTCGCTGCAACTGCAAGATCTACCAGGAAGCTGTCTTCTGTTCCTGCTGTTTCCTGACTGAGAATCAGTTTATTCCCTTCATTCTGTTCTTTCAGTATTCTTTCGAACAGTTTCGTAAGAACTGTACTCTCGTCTATCTTAATTTCTTTTATCTTTTCTATCTCAATTTCTTCTTTTCTGATCAGCTGCGGCATACTTGGATGTACCGCACGTACGCCTCCAAGATACCTGTAAAGCGGAATCTTTTCTGCAGCCGCTGCTGCTCGCGCCACTGCAAGTGATATTGCAAAGGATGTCTGTTCATTTCCGTTTTCTTTCAGAATTGTATCAATCTTTCTTTGTTCAAATACATTTTCACCGATTATTTCCGGTGCGATCTGACTGTTAAGCAGTTCAATTTTTTCTTCAATGTGCACCTGCTGCTTTTCTGTCTGCTCTTTTTTACTATAATTTTCCCCTGCCATAGACGCTTTTCCTATGATTTCTCCTCCTGCCAGCACTTCCACTTCAATAGCCGGATTCCCGGCGAAATCAAGGATCTCTCTTGCATAAACGTCACGGATTTCTATTGCAAGATCCAGCTTATTTCTAACTTCTGGTTCCACACTCCAAAACCTCCTTTTCGTTGCTTTTCTTTCTATTTTTGTATGCTGTTTTTCGTACTTCGCTTAATTTCAGTATTTCCTTTTTGGAATAACTTCATGCGTTGACTTTTCACTTTTCAACGCTTACAATCATATGTACAAACATTTGTGACAGATTTTTAGATTGGATGTTGCACACAAAAGCTATCATTTTTCTTTTGGGGAGGAATTTATTTATGTTAGACAAGGGGAAACATTTTCTTTTACTGACAGTCAGCACACTGATCATGGCGATTGGTACCTACTTTTTCAAGTTCACGAATAACTTTACCTTCGGCGGTATCACCGGTCTTGCTGTTCTTATTGCAAAGACAGGACTTATGACAGCCGGTGATTTCAACTTTGTTGCCAGTATGACGCTTCTGGTGATCGGAATGATTGTTCTTGGTAAGAAATTCGCAGCTAAGACAGCTTATTGCAGTATTCTGCTCTCGGTAACGCTTTCTTTTCTGGAGCGCGTCTGCCCGATGAAAGCTCCTTTGACAGACCAGCCGATGCTGGAGCTTTGTTTTGCGATTGCACTTCCTGCTCTTGGCTCTGCCATTTTGTTCAACATTGGCAGTTCCAGTGGCGGTACAGATATTATTGCTATGATTTTAAAAAAATATTCCAGCTTCAATATCGGACCGGCTCTTATGCTTTCTGATCTGTTGATCACTATTGCCGGATTCTTTATCTTCGATATCAAAACTGGATTATATTCTTTGCTCGGACTTACGATTCGTTCTTTCATGGTAGACACCTTTATCGAGAACTTCAATTTGTCCAAATATTTTAATGTTGTATGTGACGACCCGGAACCGATCTGTGATTTCATCGTTCATGAGCTGAACCGCAGTGCCAGCGTCTTTCACGCAACGGGTGCTTATTCCGGTCGGGACAAAGCGATCGTCCTGACTGCGCTCAACCGTACCCAGGCTGTCCGCCTGCGTAATTTCATCAAGATTACTGATCCAAAGGCGTTTATTCTGATCTCTAATACAAGTGAGATTATCGGAAAAGGATTCCACAGTATCTGATCAACTCTGTTTGATCAGATGTTGTGAGCGGGGCATTCTAATGAAATAAGTGATCTCCGATCCGTGTTCCGTAACCGCCTACACTGAAATACAGACAATCTCCAATCGGATTGCTTCCTGCAAGTGCATCTTCTGCCGCCTGCATCGCAGCCTCTGTATAGCCCTGGTTTGCTCTTACGCGGTCAAGCCATCCGGACATTGCCGGTGAGAACTGACCGGACTGGTAGATTACTTCTTCCATCGTATCCGGATAAGAGGAACTCTTGATACGGTTCATTACAACCGCTCCAACCGCAACCTGTCCTTCATACGGCTGGTTTCCCGCTTCACAGAAGATCAGGGATGCCAGCAGTTCTTTTTCTGCCTGCTGTGCAGCCGCTGCTTCTGCCTGTGCCGCTGCTGCCGCTTCTGCTTCTGCCTTCTCTCTGGCGATCCGTTCTGCTTCTTCCGCCGCACGTCTCTCTTCTTCCAGCTTTGCTTCATAAGCAATCTTCGCTTCAACTGCCGCGATCTTCACATTCTCGATCATCCCTGACTGTACATCGATCACTTCCTTTGATACACACCAGTCATACCTACATCCCCGGCAGACTGCGTGTCATCTAAAGTTTCTTCCTGATTCGATGGCTCCGTTGACACTTCTGATTCTACAGCACTCTGCTCCTGTGCTTCCGTGGAACTTGCAAATCCCGTCAGCATGACCGCACTCATCATTGCTGTATACATCGCTAGAAACATCCTTTTATTTTTACTAAATTTCATATACCCTCCTAACAATTTTGTTGCATAATTTTTACCATTTAATTGCTATTCTTTATTAATACTATGCATTATTTTCATTTTTATTACATTTATTACAAAAATGTTACGAGCGATATATTATCATAAAAATGTGTGCATGTCAACTTTTTTATTTCACGCAGAAAATCCGATCCTTTTTTCTACTAAAATACAGCTCCTGTAAAAGTCTCAACTTCCTACAAGAACTGTATCTCTCAACATCATTTTATCTCATTTTTTACAATGTCACGATTTCTCCATCTTCATCCCAGAGATCATGCCAGTCTTTTGCTCCATGCCACAAGAACACCTGTCCTTTTACAAGGCGGTTTCCTTTTTCAAGTGTTGCGATCTTCGCCATCTCTTCTTCTGTCAGCGGATCTTCTGTCATTGCTTTTAAGTTGCTTACATAATTGTGAAGTGAGAACGGAATTGCAATCTCGCCTCTCTGTCTTGCCCATTTCAGTGCAATGATCGCCGGGTGACAGTTATGAGCCTTCGCAATCTCCTGCATAACCGGAGTCTGCAGATCTGCTACATCTTCCGGACACATATCTCTCTCCGGTCTCATCGGAGAACCGATTGGCATGTAACCTACCGGCTGAATATCGTGTGCTACGAGGTAATCATAAAGTTCCTGTTGCTGGAAGCAAGGATGGATTTCGAGCTCACAGGCAACCGGTTTGATCTTCATCAATGGAAGTACTGCTTCAAGTTTCGGAATTGTCATATTGGAGATTCCGATGAATCTTGTCAGTCCGTCTTCGACGAGTTTTTCACACTGTCTGTATGTATTCATGAATTCTTCCACACTGAATGGTTTAGAATCCGGATTTCTTGACTCTACATCGCATTTTGGTGCATGGTAATTCGGGAATGGCCAGTGAATATAATACATATCCACATAATCACACTGGAGATCTGCGATACTTTTCTTGCAAGCTTCTTCGACATGTTCGTGCATATCATTCCATACTTTTGTCATAATAAAAAGATCTTTACGTTCTACGATTCCCTCATCAAATGCATTTTTAAATACTTTACCGATCTCCGGTTCATTTCCGTAGCATGCGGCACAATCAAACATGCGGTATCCGCTTTTGATTGCTCCGTCTACTGCTTCAGCAATCTGATCTGCTGTAAATCTGTCGGAACCAAAGGTTCCCATTCCGATACATGGTGCTTCATCACCTGTGTAGAATTTTACTTTTGGCACATCTGCCGGATTAATAAATTCACCCATGATAATTCTCCTTTTATCTAATCTAACCGATCTTCTCAATCTCCACCTGTGGATAGATCTTTTCCATATCTTCTTTTACGAAGAATCCTGTTTCTTCTCTGAGTGCTGCTGCCGCTGAGATCGCACTTGCTTTCTTCAATGTCTCTTCAACCGAAAGTCCTTCGCTAAGTCCAAGAGCGACCCTGCATCATGGAATCTCCGCATCCTACTGTGTTTACCGCATCGATCTTCGGCACATGTGCGCGAAAGATTCCGTCGTCACATACGACAAAGGAACCGTCTCCACCGAGTGACACTGCTACGATCTCAACTCCATCTGCATGAATCTGTTTTGCCGCATCTACATGTCCTGGAAGTTGTCGCAGCTTTTTCCTGTCAACATACGGATCTCATCGATGTTCGGCTTGATCATCGTCGGCTTTGCCTCGATTCCCATCTCAAGCAGTTTTCCACTTGTATCAAGGATGACTTTCTTTCCTGCCTCTTTGCAGATTCTTACAAGACGCTGATAAGCTGTTCCGTCAAGTCCTTTTGGAACACTTCCTGACATAGCAACAACATCTGCTTTCTTCACCAGTTCTTTGAAATGTTTTTCGAATCCCTTAAATTCTTCCTCAGATACCGTGAATCCCGGCTCAAGAAATTCTGTCTGCACGTGATTGACTTCATCCCAGATGTTGATACAGGATCGGCTCTCTTCTTCCAGATGATAGAATTCGCTCTTGATTCCAAATGGTTTCAGTGCGTCTTCGATATAATTTCCTGCATGACCTCCGACAAATCCTGTCGCGACCACTTCCGCTCCTGCGATAGACGCCGGCTTAGATACATTTAATCCTTTTCCGCCTGGCGTATACGCACATTCTTTCACACGGTTGACTTCACCGACCTGATAGCCTTCCACAACATATCTTTTGTCGATTGCTGCATTTAATGTTACTGTAAGTATCATATTCGGTACAGAGCTTTAACACATCAAAGCTCTTGTCCCCCTCTCTGATTAATCTTCGTTTACAAGCATTACTTTCCCCTGTACAAGTCCCGGTGTCTTAAACATCTGGAATGCTTCCTGTGCCTGACTCATCGGAACCATTTTGTAAATAAATCCCTTGTCGAATTTCAGCTGTCCTGTCGCAAAGTAATGTGCTGTCAGATCCCACTCTTTGCCAGGGAACGGTGCGCTGTAGGACATCCAGGATCCTGTCAGCTTGAACTCTTTACGGTTCATGTTCTCCCACATTGCCGGTGTGAACTCAAGATTCACATGTGGTGTTCCGATAAAGCAGACATGGGATTTGTTTCCTGCAAGCTCAAAGGCCATATGCATAGTCGGAACCTGTCCGGCTGTCTCGAATACAAATCCGTATCCTTTGCCGCCTGTGATCGCCATTGCCTCTTCCATAAAATTCTCTTTCGTTGTGTTGACAACTTCGTCAGCTCCAAGACGTTTCGCAAGTTCAAGTCTCTCATCACTGATGTCGAAAACTACAACTTTCTTGGATCCGAAGATCTTGCACCACTGCATTGTAAACATTCCGATCGTTCCGCCGCCGAGTACTGCAACATACTGTCCGCCCTGATAATCATTCTGGAACACTCCGTGGATAGCTACAGTAGCAGGCTCAAACATAGCCGCCTGTTCATACGGAATGCCTGGATCATATACAACTGCATTTTGCTCTGGAATCACTACATAGTCCGCATTGGATCCCTGCTCTCTGGAACCAATAAAGCTGTAATGTTTGCACAGAGAGAAGTTTCCGTTCTGACAGTCATCACATTTCATACATGGTTTCAACGGTGCACCGGATACGTGATCTCCAACCTTAACCTTTGTTACACCTTCACCTACTTCTACAACATCTCCTGAGAACTCATGTCCAAGTACGATTGGATAGAAATGAACTCCGTTATGAAGTACTCGTGGAATATCAGATCCGCAGATACCGGAACATTTTACTTTGACCTTAACTTCGCCCGGTCCCGGTGTCGGTTCTTCGTAATCAAGATACTGTACGTCTTCGTTGGCGCATACAACTGCTGCTTTCATTTTCAAGATCCTCCTTTTTTGATCTTTTGTTAATTTATTTCTTATTCATGGTTTTTCGCCATAGTTTCCTTTAATTGTTTATAAAGTTCTATATATGTTTCGTAATTTTTATCGTAAACTTTTCTGTTTTCATTATTCGGTTCGTGGAAACGCTTCTCTTCAATAGTAAGCTTCACTGCCTCGTCAAAGTCTTTGTACATTCCGATTCCGACTCCGGCAAGGATCACTGCACCGAGTGTTGTTGCTGTATCGATGATGGAACTACGATCGGTTTTCCTGTGATGTCAGACTTGATCTGTGTCCACAACAAGGAGTTTGCTGATCCACCCATCGCACGCAGGACTTCTACTTTCGCTCCGGCTTCTTCCGCAACATCAAGGTTATGCTTCAATGCATATGCTGTTCCTTCCATTGCCGCACGGATGAAGTGTCCTTTTGTCTTACTGAAATCTAATCCGTAGTAAACACCTTTTGCGTTTGGATCCCAGATCGGAGTTCTCTCGCCGGACATATATGGGAGGAAGATCACTCCGTCACTTCCCGGTGCTACTTCTGCCGCCTCTTCATTAAATAAATCCAGTGAGCTTTTTCCCTGACGTTTTCCTTCTTCTCTTTCGTACGCTCCGAACTCCCGCTCAAGCCAGCGCATCACTCCGCCGCCTCCGGTTGTTCCGCCTTGTAAGAGCCAGCAATCCGGCACGACATGAAATCCAAGAATCAACCGCTCATCAGCACGATACTGGTCGGTACAGATACTCATTCCACCTGCCTGTCCACCTTGTTCCTGTGTCTCTCCGCTGTGGATCACTCCTGCGCCGAGAGTTCCACATGCTGCATCGAGTCCTCCGGCCACGACCGGTGTTCCTTCCGCCAGTCCGCTTTCTTTCGCAGCTTTCTCATTTACCTCACCGATCACTTCATGACAGGCATGAATTTCCGGCAATAGCTCAGAAGAAAATCCAAATTCCTGACACATCTCTTCATTCCAGGTTCCTGTTCTCATATCGAAACAGTGAAGGCCATATCCCTGAGAAAGATCCTGTGTCATCACACCGGTCAGTTTGTATGCAATATAACTGTTGGATTGAAGGATCTTATAAGTCTTTGCATAGACTTCCGGCAGATTTCTCTGATACCAGATGATCTTTGCAGTTGTATAAGATGGCTGCAAAGAGTTGCCGCAAAGCTCGAAGATCTTGTCTTTCCCAATCTTTTCATTGAATTCTTCACAGATATCTGTGGCTCTTGTGTCCATCCAGATTGGGGTGTTCGTAAGTACATTTCCATCTTTATCGACTGCGATTGCAGACCAGCTCTGTCCATCGATTCCAATTCCTTTAATCTCTTCCGGGGAAATATTTCCTTTTTCAAGTACCCTTGGGATTGCATCGCAAACTGCTTCCCACCATTCTTCCGGATTCTGTTCTGCCCATCCAGGATGTGGGTAATAAACCTGATAATCACCGGTTCCGGTTGCCTTAACGGTTCCGTCTTTTGCAAAGACTGCAATCTTGCAGGCACTGGTTCCGATATCTATTCCTAATAAATATTCTCCCATGGTCTCCTCCTCTTTATGAAATGTCCGCCACTGATTCTCCTTCTACGAATCCAGTTTTCAGCCAGATTGTCTCTGTTGTTTCTATTTTGTCTGATGTTTTATCTGATGTTTCATCCTTATCTTCGAGATGACTCAATAACAGATTTGCTGCCGCTTGTCCAATCTCTTCCGTTGGCTGTGTCACGATTGTCAATCTTGGTACTACAGCTCTTGCAAAATCCATGTTATCAAATCCTATCACAGACAGCTGTTCCGGAACTTTGATACCAAGGTCATTGATCTCCATCATTGCTCCGACTGTCATCTCGTAGTTGGAGATAAAGACTGCTGTCATATCTGGATTGTCTTCGTAAAGCTTGCGCATCGCTTTCGCTCCGCCGGCAATCGTGTAGTTACCATCTGCCAGAAGTTTTGTATCTGTTCTATCTGTTTTGCCTTTTAAATCTGATTGTTGTGCTGATCTAGCTTTGGATGATTCTTGTATCGCAAGCTCATATCCTCGTTGACGTTCCCTTGCTGTATACACATTATCCGGTCCTGTGATCATACCAATCTTCTTATGCCCTTTTTGCATCAGCCGTTTCACTGCGTTCTGCGCTGCTCCTTCATTGTCTACAAGAACGCAGTCACAATCTCCGTTCTCCATCCTTCGGTCGATCAGTACAACCGGTCTTCCGGATTTTCTAAATCTATCAAATACTTTCTTCTCTGCTCCGGTTGGCATCATGATCAAGCCATCCACTCTTCTGTGAAGAAGGAATTCTGCTGCCTCTTCTTCTCGCTTCACATCGGATCTGCAGTCACAGATCATCGTCGCATACCCATGACTTCTTAATAAATCTTCCGCTGCTGTAATGATCTCGGAAAAGAAAATGTTGTTCAACTCGGGTAAGATGATTCCGATGGTCTTCGTTCGGTTTGTCTTTAATCCTCTTGCAACTTCATTTACCTCAAAATGAAGCTTCTCAATTGCCTCTTCGATCTTGATTCTGTTTTTCTCACGCACATTTCCTCCATTTAGATAAGAAGAAATTGTTGCAAGTCCGAGCCCTGTCTCTCGGGCAATGTCTTTCATCGTTGCACCCATAAACTTATTTCCTTATTCTGTATCTTGTAAACTATCACTTGTTTTATTTTGCTTTTCCATCACATCCGCACATCTTCATGCGTGCGATCACCTGTTCTTTTACAGCTTCAATCGCAACAACACCGAGTTTCTTCGGATCGAATGTCTCCGGCTTCTCTTCAAGCAGTTTCTTCACTGCATCTGTGTATGCAACACGAAGCTCAGTAGCAAAGTTGACTTTACACATTCCACGCTCTACACATTCTCTTACATCTTCTTCACTCAGTCCGGAAGCTCCATGAAGCACGAGCGGAACATCTACAACTTCTTTGATTGCGCTTACTCTTGGCTTGTCAAGAACCGGGGTTCCTACATAAAAGCCGTGCGCTGTTCCAATCGCTACTGCAAGAGAGGAAACTCCTGTGCGCTCTACGAATTCTTTCGCTTCCTGCGGATCTGTGTTCGTATCAGCATCAGCCTCAAGGTCGTCTTCCTTTCCGCCAACTTTACCAAGTTCAGCTTCTACCGGAATACCAAATGCATTTGCTACATCTACAACCTTCTTCGTCACTGCGATATTATTCTCAAAATCTTCGTGGGAACCGTCGATCATAACAGATGTGTAACCAGCTTTCATTGCCTGAACTGCAAGTTCAAAGCTATTGCCATGATCCAGATGCAGACATACCGGGATCTTTGTTTTCGCAGCTTCTGCTTTCACGATTCCTGCAAATGTCTCCAATGTTCCGTACTTTACAGTAGAAGGTGTTGTCTGAAGCATCACCGGTGCGTTCAGCTCCTCCGCTGCAGCGATGACTGCTTTAACCATCTCCATATTCTCTACATTGAATGCGCCTACTGCGTATCCATCCTTCTTTGCGTCTAAAAGCATCTTTTCTGATGTAACTAATGGCATCGTATCGTCCTCCTTATTTTCAAAACCGAAACGTTTCGGTTTTGCTTATGTGTTTATTTTAGTACAGGATTTATTGCTTGTCAAGATAATGAAAACGAAAAGTATATTTTTATTAAAGCTGCAAATAATGTAAAAAAACACTTCAGGAGGTCTGATGAAATGAAAAACAGAACGAAAAAGAGATGGTTTGCTTTAATAATCCTTTTACTATGCGCAGTTGTTATTGGTTCTGTTTTATTGGAATGGACAGAAGAAAATGCAAAGTGATGAGGGATATCTTGTGAAATATTCGTTACCGAATAAGAAACTGGAGGTGATCGTCCATGGCATCTGAATCAACAACTCTTTATCTCAAAGCAGACAGGAATGTTGAGGTATCAAAGCAAAACGTCATGTTAGGAGACCTCCTGAGTATGGAGTGTTCAGACAAAACCATCCTGATGAAAGTAAAAACTTTGCGGATCTTGAAGATCCGGGAGGAAAAAGAACAGCGCTATGTAATTTCCGTGTTGAAAATCATTGCCTGTATTCATGAACAGTATCCCAGACTTGAGATTCAGAATCTGGGAGAAACAGATATTATTGTTACTTATGAAAATCAGAAAACACCACCGCTTCTCTGGCACATTTTAAAGGTAATACTGGTATCAGCAGTGATTTTCTTTGGATCTGCCTTCTCGATCATGGCATTCAACAATGATGTTGGGGTAACGAAGCTGTTTGGTCAGATTTATGAACTGATCATGGGAAAGAAGACAGATGGTTTTTCTGTTCTGGAAGTCACGTATTCCATAGGGCTTGCAATCGGAATTCTAATATTTTTTAATCACTTTGGTAAGAAACGCTTTACAGTAGATCCTACACCGATGGAAATACAGATGCGTCTTTATGAAAATGATATCCAGACAACTCTGGTGGAAAATGCAGCACGGAAAAAGAAAGAACTGGAGGTCGGAAAATGAACTTGTTGCAGACAATTTTCCTGGCATTGCTTGGTTTAAGTGCCGGAATGATAGTAGCTGGCGGTGTCTTTTCTTTCATTGTGGAACTTGGTGTGATATCAGATTTTGCAGATCGTACCCATACCGGCAATCATATTTTAATTTATGAAGATATGGTAGCAGCCGGTGCGATCCTTGGAAACTTGTTTCAGATTTTTGAAGTTAATCTTCCGGGAAGGATGATATTTCTTGCAATTTATGGACTTTTCGGAGGGATTTTTGTTGGTTGCTGGGCAATGGCACTTGCAGAAATTTTGAATGTATTTCCCATTTTTATGAGACGGGCAAGGATTGTCCGGTATCTCGCGGTGTTTGTGGTAATGGTTGCATTAGGGAAAGGAATCGGAGCGGGATTGTTTTTTTGGAAAAGATGGTAAACTCTACCGCTTCATTTCTTTCCGCATCCGCTCCAGCACCTTTTTTTTCTGTCCTTGACACCTGCACCTGAGACATTCCCATTTTCTTTCCTATCTCAGCCTGCGTCTTTCCTGCAAAATATCTCAGATAAATGATCGTCCGTTCCTTCGCTTCAAGTGTTTCCAGTACTTCTTTTAATACAATCCGATCAAGCACCTTTTCTTCCTGCCTGTCTTTTTCTTCCAGCTTATCCATCAGAAGGATCTCGCTTCCCTCTTTCTGATGGATCGGCTTATATATGGATTCCACCTCCACTGATGACTCCATTGCCTGGACGATCTCCTCACAATCTATCTGAAGCTCTTCTGATAACTCCTTCAATGTCGGTTCTCTCCCGAGTATCCTGGTCATCTTTTCTCTCGCCAGCAGACTCTTATAGGACAGCTCTCTCAATGAACGGCTGACTTTTATCATTCCGTCATCTCTCAAAAAACGCCGGATTTCTCCGGATATCATTGGAACAGCATAGGTTGAAAACTGTACTTCATAAGAAAAATCAAATTTATCAATTGCCTTAAGCAGTCCAATGCTTCCAATCTGAAACAAGTCTTCCGGTTCTGCACCTCTTCCGTAAAATCGCTTTACTACGCACCAGATAAGACCTATATTTTTTTCAACAAGTTCTTCTCTCGCTTTTTTATCTCCGTCGTGTGACTTTCTGATTAAAGCGATTGTGTCGTCCATATTCTGCTCCCTTTACCTATTGTCTTAGTCATTTTTACACTGGTTCCTTCCCCTACCTTTGACTCTACTTCCACAGTATCCATAAATGCTTCCATAAAAGAAAATCCCATTCCTGACCGATCATCCTCCGGTTTTGTTGTAAACATCGGTTCCATTGCTTTTTCCACATTTGCAATACCTTTTCCACGGTCCGATATTTCTACTGTAAAAAGCTGGTTTTCTATACTACAGTGTATCTTTATTTTCTCTACTCTCTGTTCATATCCGTGGATAATCGCATTTGTTACAGCTTCTGACACTGCAGTCTTCACATCTGCTACTTCTTCCACCGTTGGATTAAGTTGTGTTAAAAAGGATGCTACCGATACTCTGGCAAATCCCTCATTTTCTGATCTGCTGTCAAAGCGTATCTCCATCTCATTATTCTGTGTATTACTCGCCTCCATCACTTTTCCCCCTCATAAATCTGCATAATCTTTGCTGCTCCTGAAAATGTAAGAATCTTCCGGATTCTTTCGTTCGTATGTACCGCCCAGACTTCTCCTCCGATCAGACTGACGGTCTTATACCTCCCCATAATGATTCCAATTCCTGAACTATCCATAAAATCTGTCCTGTCAAAGTCAAAGATCACATATCTGATATGATTTCTGCTGATCACTGCATCCGCTTCTTTCCTTATTTCATCTGCATTATGATGGTCTACCTCTCTTGGAAGATAGATCGTCAGACAATTTTCCTGTACCTGATATCTCATATATTTTCATGCCTCCTGCTTTTCTCATTTTCCATTTAATTACCTGAATCCGTACGCTAAAAAAGGATATGCTTCTTCGCATATCCTTTTCCTTCGTAATCTTATTCGTTATCCTCTGTATTGTCAGAATTATCGGAATCTCCATTATCCCCGTTATCCTGAGAATTATCATAGCGATTGGAGTTATCGGAATTTTCTGAGTCCTCTGATACTGAACTACTATCTGAACTTGTATCTGCACTGGCATCTCCATTCAGAATTGCAAGCTGCTTTTTCGCATCCTCAATATATCTGGAATTATTATAAGTATCTACCATCTTCTGATACCAGGTCTTTGCATTCTCTGTATCACCTTTTCCCTGATAAGCCTGTGCCAGACGATAAATAGCCTGTCCATCATTATAACTTTCGTCCATCTTCACAACCTTCGTCAGGTACTCAATCGCCTGATCATAGTCCTCTGATTTCAGTGAATCTACACCGGCTGCATATCTTCTCTTGCATGCTGTTGGGAAAATAGAATCAGAAAGTGTATCATACATCTCTTTTCCACTGTCTCCAAGAGAATCTCTTGTAATCTCAAGCAGCGCGTCTGCCATATCCGTATAACTATATTTTCCGGAACGGCTCTGACTTGAAACCTGAAGCAGTTTCTCATAGCTGTCAGATGTTGCCTTTGCCTGATCAACTGCTTTCTGTGCCTCGTCTCCGGCTGTTCGATACTGATCCAGTGTTCTTGTCTGGGCACTCACCTGTGCTTCCAATGTGTTGATTTGTTCACTGTATGCACGCATCTGATTATTCAACTTCTCCGAGCGGTTCTGATTCACTGCCGGAGCAACAAGAAACCAGATCAAAGCAGCACCAAGAACCATTCCGATCAATATATTGGCAAATGCAAGCTGCTGTGCCATATCCCGGATCTTAGAACGTTTCGGCTGAATGATCGTCTCATTTCCAAGACTGTATTCTACTGTCGCACTTTTTGGTTTCCGGAAACTTCTCTCTGCATTCTTCCCATATCTGCCACGCTGTTTTGTAACTTCTTGCAAATAGGTCAGTGTCAGTTCATTTGTTGTATCTAATTTCTTTGCTTCTATAAGAATCTGTCTTGCCTTTGTATTCTGATTCATCTGTATATAGATCAGAGCCAGAAGCTGATACGCCTTCAAAAATGTCGGATGAGACGCGATCACCTGTTTCAACTGGATGATCGCAAGATCTTCCCCGTTCTGCTGACAGTAAACCAGACACTGGTTAAACTTCTTAATTGCCTGATTCAGTGATTCTAATTCATTCGCTGAATTCTGTACTTTTTTAATATAATAATCTGCAATATTGTCTCTTGGGCACAGATTCTTACTGATGATCCACTCCACAAGAGCTTCTGAAACTTCCCCTATGCCATAATACACAAGACCTAAAAGATTCCGCGCCGCAATATTCTCCCTGTTATACTGCAGGCTCTGCTGCAAGGAAACAATTGCCCCGGACATATCTCTCACCTGGGCTTTGCGCAGTCCATCATTGTACCAGGAATTTGACTGATACATGATCTTCTTTGTGTAATCCATTTATACCCACCACTATCTTTCTATCTTCTCACCGTTTTTTCTTTCTTTGCCATAACCTCTTTTACGATATCCTGCATATCTGTCAGATCTTCCTTGTAAACAGCTTCCTCAATCTGGTCCACCTCGAGACTTGGCTTGAATTTTCTGAGTTCTTCTTCATAATTAAGCATCTGCAATCAAACCTCCCCACATCCGCTTAAAGATTCCTGTATAATCTCTTTGATCATTCCTGTCAGGTAAAGAGAACCGAGACAATATACCGTTCTTCTCCCCTGAATTCGCAATACATACTGCATTGCCTCTTTGACAGATTCAATCACTGTCACCGGCTGTTCTGTATATTTCCGGAACAGTTCACCCAGAATGTGTGCATCTGTCGCTCGATCTCCGTCGATCAATGTTACTACATATTCTTCCGCATCAGCATGTTTACATAGATACGAAATCATTTCTTCATATTCTTTATCTTTTACCGCCGAAAATAAAATAATATTTCCATCTGGATTCTTCGGAACACTTCTTGCAAATGCCTGAATGGCACTCACATTATGTGCTCCGTCAACGTATACTTTTGGAAGAATCTCTTCCATTCTTCCTGCCCATTTCACCCCGGCAAGTGCTGTTCTCCACTCTTGTGGATGACCGTTTTCTTTGAAAAGATAACGCATCACTTCCATCGCAAGCAGTGCATTTCCCGGCTGATAGGTTCCAATATTATTTAATTTCCACGTGGTAGTTCCATAATAAGCACTTGCGCAGGAAAATGCAATATGTTTATCTTCAATTCCAAGAATTTCGTACGCATCTTTCCCTATTTTTTTACAGAAACAGCCTTCTTTTTCTGCTGTTTTTTCAATTACAGAATCACTTCCCGGTGCTGTCTGTGCAAAGAACACCGGAACTTCCGGCCGGATGATTCCTGCTTTCTCTCCCGCAATCTGTTCCACTGTATCACCAAGATATTCCATATGATCCAGACCGATCGATGTGATCACGCAGGCAACCGGTTCTACAGAACTTGTTGCATCCAGCCGACCTCCAAGTCCTGTCTCAAGGACAATGTATTCCATTCCTGCTCTGTCATAAGCTTTCATCGCCATTGCAAATAAGAATTCGAAAAATGTCGGATGCTCCAATCCTGCATCCTGCATCCTGCGGACAGCCTGCATGGTCTCTTCAAATACTTCGCAGAAATCCTCATCACTGATCTGCTTTCCGTTCAGAACAATCCGTTCATTCATTTTCACCAGATGCGGTGAAGTAAACAATCCGGTGCTTTTTCCTTCTGCCCTGAGCATCGCATCCAGATAAGCGCATACAGAACCTTTTCCATTCGTTCCCGCTACATGAATGATCTTCTTTCCATTCTGCGGATTTCCCAAAAACAGAAGCATCTCTCTGGTATGAGCCAGAGAGTGCTTTCTTGTAAATCTTGGAATTTCTTCTATATAGGTTACGATTTCCTTATAGGTCATTTTTTCTTTTCTTCCTTTTGTTCTACAAAGGCCTGTCTTCCATTCTCAACATCCGTATCCTGGTCTGTCACCTCTACAAGCTGGCCTCCTGTATATTCATAAGTCTTCGATGTACGGAAGATTGTATTGCTTGAACCGCACTGCGCAACCATGATCTGATCGCCATCTTTGATTTCTGACTCTTTCAGATCCAGTCTTGTATTGTTCAGGAATTTTGTTGTCTGCTTCTCTCCGTTGATATAAACCTTACTTTGTTTTGTAAAGTTCTCTCCGTAAATGCTATAAGTTCCTTTCAGCTGCTCCACAACACTGGTGATCGTCGCATCCTTTACCCCCATGACCATATGTCCTTCTGTGATCGGAGCTCCACTGTCCTTGTATACATACTGTTTTCCGTACATGATATCATACTGGAGTAATTCCAGATCAGCAAGATAATTCTTTGTCTGTCTTCTCTGCTGATGGTAATTGAAAATAGTTCCTGTATGAATATCCAAACGATCAAAGACTTCTGCCATAATCTGGTAAGCAGCGATATTCCCATCTTTCTTTTCCAGTCCAATATTGTCCCAGATAACATAATTCGTATTGTACAGATATTTTCCTTTCAGGTCTTTTGCTTCCAGACCAAGTGTCGGGAGATGGTCTCCGTAGAATACGATCACTGTCGGTTCCCCTCTCTGCTCGATTGCATCGATCAGCTGTCCAACGAATTTGTCCATCTCATGGACTTCATTTACATAGTACTCCCATGCATTTCTCTTGCCTTCATCTTCCACTCCGGTTACATTGATCTCCGGATTTTCCAAGGTCGGCTCTGTCGGATAATCTCCATGTCCCTGCACACTGATCGTACATACAAAGTCTGTTCCGTCTGTTGTGTCCAAAGACTCCATGATATTCGGAACAAGAATATCGTCTGTCGCCCATCCCTTCGGAGTCGTCTTTAAGATATTCATGAATTCCTTACTTGTATAATGGTCGAATCCCATGTTGTTGTATACTTTGGCACGACTGTAGAAATTACCGCCGTTGTTGTGAAGTGCTCTGCACCATATCCAAGGGATGAAAGCGCACTTGCCGCACTCTCAAGAGGTGTCGTCTTCACATAAGTCTTGTATGGATACTCTCCCGGTCCGAAGAAACGCATATTCATTCCGGTAAGCACCTCGAACTCTGTATTCGCTGTACCTGCTCCGACAGATGGAACTTTAAAATATCCGGAAGAATAGTCAGCATAAAGCTTTCTGAGATTTGGGATCGGATCCTCGGAAAATCTCAGCCATTCTACCTCTGTCGGATCAAAATAAGATTCCAGCTGGACAAACATGATATTCGGCAGTTCCTCTTTTGAACGGCTTGTCTCACTCACGTTAAGGCATCCATCCTTGTTGATCTCTGCCATCGTCTCTTCACTGTAACCGGCCGCTGATTGATTCCTGTATTAAATAAGCTTGCTGCGAAGCAATATGGGAATCCATAGTCTTCGTAAGCAAATGCAATATTTCCAAAATAATTTGAGATCACTCGCTTGTCGATTGCAACATCAGTAAGTCCTACATAGGCAAATCCGGATGCCACAACAGCGATCACTGCAATAATGCGGTGCATCTTTCCAGTATACTGCCCACCGCGGCGCCACATGGAAATCACCCACAAAACAACAGCTGCGATTCCAATGGTAAGCATCACGATCTCAAAGCCATTAAAGTAATTACTTGTCAGTTCCAAGGCATCTGACAGAACTTTCAAGTCCTGTGCATTGAACGGTGTCACTCGCTTCAGGAGCAGATATCCGTTACATGCTCCCAGAAACAGCCAGAATACACTGAGAAGAATTCTGACAAACACTCGTCTGCGGAACAGATAAACAATCATAAATGTTGCAAAAATTAAAAATGCGTTAAACAGAAACACGAGCGGTGTTCCTGTCATGTAGCTCCATGCTTCAAAAAAGGAATGCCTTGAGATCACCTCAATCAAAAAATTTAAAACACAGGCCAGCAGATAATGAAGGACGAGTGAAAATCTGTTCATCCACTTATAAACCGGCTGCATCTTTTTCGCAAATTTACTGTTTCTTCTCTGTTCCAGGATTCTCTGGCGTCTTGCTTTTTTCTCCTGATAGTGTCTCTTGATATCTTCCGGTTTCAGATTTTTGACCTTTGTAAAAAATCCTTTGATATCTGGTTTTTTAATATGAATCCGCTTCATCTATAACCTCTTTCTTATAGCAAAATGCACGGCATGGGATCTTAGTTCCTTTCTGCCGTGCGACTTTTTGCCGTCTAATACCTGATACTGTGTCTAAACTGCTGTTTACAGTTTCCTGCCTTTTTGCAGCTTTTCTCCCCCCACAGTTATCTGAGACTATCGATTCTCTCTTTTACCTGCTCAAGCATCTTTGTATATTTCTCAAGTTTATCACGCTCAGCCTGAACTTTATCTGCAGGTGCTTTGCTTGTGAATCTTTCATTTGCAAGCATTCCCTGTGCTCTCTTTATCTCGCTGTTGAGTCTCTCTTCCTCTTTCTTCAGTCTTTCTCTCTCCTGCTCGAAGTCTACAAGGTCTTCCAGCGGCAGGTAAACTGTTGCTCCCGGAACAACGATAGATACTGCATCATCAGCAACATCTTTCTTCTCATAGTGAAGAATAATATCGTTTGCCAGCATCAACGGTTTTACAGATTCCTTGAGTACTTCAAGTGCTGTAAGCAGTTTTGAATCACTGCTGATAATATAAACCTTTGTACGTTTGTTATTCGGAACATTCATCTCGGCACGCATATTTCTGATTCCGCGTGTGATTGCTTTTACATGCTCCATAACTTCTGTAGCATATGGGAACTCCCAATCCTCTCTGTATACCGGCCAGCTTGACATCATCAGTGACTCTTCCTCCGGTACAAGTGCTCCATAAATCTCTTCTGTGATAAATGGCATAAATGGATGAAGAAGCTTCAGTGCCTGTCCAAGTACTGTCTTAAGTACCCACAGAGCACAGTTTGCGGACTGTGAATCTTCCTCCGCATGGTAGATACGATATTTTGCGATCTCTACATACCAGTCACAGAACTCATCCCAGATAAAGTCATGAACTTTCTGAACTGCGATACCGAGTTCGAACTTATCCATGTTCTCTGTCATTTCTTTTGTCAGACTGTTTACCTTGGAAAGGATCCATCTGTCTGCTGGTTTCAGCAGGAAGTCTTCCGGTTCTTCTACAACGTTCTTCTCCATGTTCATCATGATAAATCTTGATGCATTCCATACTTTGTTTGCAAAATTACGGCTTGCCTCAACACGCTCGTTGTAAAACGCATATCGTTACCAGGTGCATTTCCTGTGATCAGTGTCAGTCTCAGGGCATCTGCACCGTACTTGTCGATGATCTCAAGCGGATCGATACCATTTCCAAGAGACTTACTCATCTTACGTCCCTGAGAGTCTCTTACAAGACCGTGGATCAGTACTGTGTTAAACGGAGCTTTTCCTGTATGCTCATATCCTGAGAATACCATACGGATTACCCAGAAGAAGATAATATCGTATCCAGTTACAAGAACGTCTGTCGGATAGAAGTAGTCAAGGTCTTCTGTCTTCTCCGGCCATCCAAGTGTGGAGAACGGCCACAACGCTGAAGAGAACCATGTATCAAGTGTATCTTCATCCTGTGTGAAATGTGTACATCCACAGTGTGGGCATTTCTCCGGTGCTTCTTTCGCAACTACAAATTCACCGCACTCATCACAGTAATAAGCCGGAATTCTGTGTCCCCACCAGATCTGACGGGAGATACACCAGTCTTTGATATTCTCAAGCCAGTGAAGGTAAATCTTGTCAAAACGCTCCGGTACGAAACGAAGTTCACCAGTCTTCAGTGCGTTGATCGCCGGTTTTGCAAGCTCATCCATCTTTACAAACCACTGCTGTTTGATCAGCGGCTCAACGGTTGTACCACAACGATCATGTGTTCCTACTGCATGCATGTGCGGAACAACTTTTACAAGGTATCCCTGCTCATCCAGATCTGCTACGATTGCCTTTCTGGCTCGTAACGATCCATTCCTGCGTATTTTCCACCCTTCTCGTTAATTGTCGCATCATCATTCATGATGTTGATCTCCGGAAGGTTATGACGCTTTCCTACCTCGAAGTCATTCGGGTCATGTGCCGGTGTGATCTTAACAGCACCTGTTCCGAATTCTTTGTCTACATAATAATCTGCAACGATCGGAATCTCACGATTTACAAGCGGAAGGATTGCCATCTTTCCTACGATATCTTTGTATCTCTCATCATCCGGGTGAACGGCGATCGCTGTATCTCCAAGCAGTGTCTCCGGACGTGTTGTTGCAATCTCAAGGAAACGGTCTGTTCCGGCGATCGGGTACTTAATATGCCAGAAGTTTCCGTCCTGATCCTCATGCTCTACCTCTGCGTCTGACAGAGATGTCTTACATTTCGGACACCAGTTGATGATTCTGGAACCTTTGTAAATATATCCCTTGTTGTATAAGTTGATGAATACTTCTTCTACAGCTTTGGAACATCCCTCGTCCATTGTGAAACGCTCTCTGTCCCAGTCACAGGAAATACCAAGCTTCTTCAGCTGGTTCTCGATTGTTCCTGCATATTCTTCTTTCCACTGCCATGTTCTCTCAAGGAATCCCTCACGTCCGAGTTCTTTCTTGTCGATTCCCTCTTCTTTGAGCTGATTTGTAACCTTAACCTCTGTAGAGATTGCTGCATGGTCTGTTCCCGGGATCCACAGTGCGTTATATCCTTCCATTCTCTTGTAACGGATCAGGATATCCTGAAGTGTATTGTCAAGTGCATGTCCCATATGCAGCTTTCCTGTAATATTCGGAGGCGGCATTACTGTTGTAAATGGTTTCTTACTTCTGTCTACTTCAGCATGAAAATACTTGTTCTCACACCATCTCTCATAGAGTTTCTCTTCGATCTGTTTCGGATCGTAAGTCTTTGCGAGTTCTTTGCTCATGATTGTTCTCCTTTTTCCACATATTATGTTAATTTTGTAGTTGTTTTCCACAATCTCATTGTTTTAAAAGTGGATATCTCTTTCTTCTATAACTAGAAAACGCCCTCTACTTCACGTAAAGGGCGAAAATCTCGCGGTACCACCTTATTTATATATGTAAGAACTTGTTACTGTTTGTATTAACCTTGTTCTTTACATATACATCTCTTCGTTCTGTAACGTGAACGACTCCGGGAACTCCTATCCAACCTCTTCGACCTTTCAGAATTCCGGCTTCGAAGCTACCTTCCATCATCCTTTTTCCAAACCGTCTCACAGCCAGATCCTCTTAGCAATCTGAACGGTTCTCTCTGTGGGAAGTAATGATGTACTCCTCTTCTTCAACACCTGTATCTTTACATAGTTGTTAAATACTTTTTAACTGTTACTACTATAGCTGTCAAAGGCTGATTTGTCAAGGGATTTCCCTTTCTTTAAGAAATCTTAAAATATCATAACCACCGCCGGAAGTCCAGCCATATCTTCTTAACCTTGCTCTTTTAAAAGTAAATGTTGCAACATCCCTGCAATATCATACCCGTAGTTCTCTCCTGTCGCCCAACCGGCTCCTTCCGGGTTCTCTTTCTGTCCCAGCCATTGTACATAAGGTGCGGAAGCTTTTTTCACATATTCATAACGGTTATCCACGCAAGTCTGATTCAGCGGTTCATCTGTCGCATAGGCCTTCAGATGCTGGATCTGTGCCCGCACTCCTGTTCTGACATCCGGATAAGAATTTCCCGGCACTCCTCCACCGGTTGTTCCTATTCCGGCAAAATTAAACTGTTCAATACTTACATCTCCACCAAACTGAAGAAATCCGGTCTCTTTCATTGCCTGGGTAAATGCAACCTCTGCCCGGATGTCTTCTGCCTCTGCTTCTTCACAGTAGATCTGGCAGAATGTTTCTATGGTATCTGCTCCGCCTTTTGCCAGTTCTTCCGACGGATATTCGTATCCTGATTGATTGAAATAACCAGCAAGTTCATCCACCGTAACAACACTCTCCCCCATGACCGGATACTGTCCGGCCGGAGAACACATCTGTGCTGTTATTGCTGCGCTGTCAGTCTGTGCAACTTCTTCTATCGAATCTGTTGCCTCTTCCGCAACTGCTTCCTTTTCATTTTGCATGTCAGCATCTGATTTCTGTTCTACTTCTGACTGTTTCATAACATCATTTTTCTGGTTCTGAGGAATCATTTCGTTTTTTCCTGCCATTGCCAGAATCACAACCAGAAACTCCCATTGCTGCTTCTATGTAATAGGTAATTTCATTTCGCGCTCCCTGTCCATTTCCCAGGTATTTGATATAGTATATACAACAATTCTTTCAGATAACACTCAATTAATAAATAGGTACCGTTACCCGAGAACTTTAAAAACATGCCTAAAAATAGAAGCAAAAGAGAGTGTAAAAAAGAAGCTACAATACGCAGCTTCTTTTTTACTTCTTTTTACACTTATTATTTCCACAATTTCTTGTAGATTTCAATAACATCTTCCTTATTTGGTACTCTCGGGTTTGTTGCTGTACATCCATCTTCAAGTGCGGCATCTGCCATACTGTCGATTGCATTGAAGTACTCTTCCTCTGAGATTGTACCCATCTGAGAGATTGACAGCGGAATATCCATCTCTTTTAACATAAACTGTACCCAGTTTACAAGGGATCTGACTGTCATGATCTCATTGTAGCTGCTCAGTCCAAGGATCTGAGCTACGGTTGCATAACGCTTAACAGCCGGAAGATATTCTTTCTGACTCTTACTATGTTTATTGATATCACTGTTGAATTCAATGATATGTGGAAGAAGCATTGCGTTCGCACGTCCGTGTGGGATGTGGAACTTTGCACCTACTGATGAGCCATACCATGGTTCAGTCCGAGAGATGCTGAGTTGAATGCCAGTCCTGCCAAACAGGATGCGGAATGCATCTTCTGACGTGCATGAGTATCATTTCCATCCAGATATGCTCTGAGAAGGAATACTCCAACCAACTCGATCGATTTCTCTGCAAGTGCTGTTGAGAAATCGCTTCTAGCTGTACTTACACATGCTTCAAGTGCGTGTGTAAATACGTCCATTCCTGTATCTGCTGTAATCGCCGGTGGCACACTCTTTACAAGTTCTGCATCGAGGATTGCCTCGTCCGGTGTCAATTCCCAGGATACAAGTGGATATTTTCTCTGTTCTGCCGGGTCTGATACAACGGCAAATGAAGTTACCTCTGATCCTGTACCGCTTGTTGTTGGAATTGCAATCAGCCCTACCTCTGCGTAATGATCTACGCGAAGTGCAAATTCACGGATTGACTTGGAGGAGTCAATTGCTGATCCGCCACCAACTGCAACAATTGCATCCGGCTTATATTCAAGCATCTTCTTAACACCGAGACTGATCTTCTCAATCGGTGGATCCGGAACAATATCCTGAAAGATATCATATTCCTTACCTGCTTTTTTGATTGGATCGAGAATCAGGTTCAGATTTTTGCTTTTCGCCATAAATGGGTCTGTAACGATCAGGATCTTCTTATATGGCACTTCTGCCAGTCGATCCAGCGCATTATCTCCAAAATTTACTCTAGTTTTAATCTGAAAGCTTTTCATAACTGCCCTTCCTTACTTTGGATAGATACATTTTACACCAATCTTATCAAAATGCTGAAGCCATCTTGTTTCCGGCTTTGCATCCGTAACTATAGTTGTGATCTGATCTAATGAACCTATCTCAGCAAATGCTACTTGATCGAACTTACTGCTGTCTACAGCAAGAATTTTTTCTTTTGCTCTTGTCAGCATTGTTCGCTTATTATTCGCATGCAGATCATCTGAATCTGTAAGTCCAGCGTTCATATCGATTCCCTTTGCAGAGATAATTGCCTTATCTACATGATAAGATCGAAGCATCCGGTCTGTCTGATAACCTACCAGTGCAAAGGATCCTTCTCTTGACTCTCCTCCGGTAGAGAGAACCTTCCAATCCTGCGCCCCAAAAAGCTCTATGATAATCTCCACAGAGTTTGTGAGCACGGTAAGATTCTTCTTTCCCTGTTCAAGAAGTGTCTTTGCAACATACACTGCCGTGGAACTTGCATCAAGCATGATACTGTCCCCATCTTTGATCTGTTCACTCACCAGTTCCGCAATATGCTGTTTACCAACAATATTGCGATTCTTTCTGATGTTGAACGGAAGCTCGATATTCACATTTTCATTGATCACGGCACCGCCATAGCTTTTTATGGCGAAACCGTCTTGAACCAGTTTATCGAGGTCTCTTCGGATTGTCTCCTCGGAAACCTCGTAAATCTGACTCAGTTCGCTTACTACGACTCTTCTGTCGTTCTGCAGTTTTTCTAATATTTCATTTCTTCTCTCTATCGCAAGCATCTAACTGCCTCCTGTCCTAAGTCCAATATAATGTTACTGGTATTGAACTATAATTCCCTCAGACATTAAAGCAGAGTTCATTATAAGATTGCGTCGCGAATCTGAGCATCCGGATGAGCAATAACGGAAGAGTCAAGGAACATTCCTCTATCTTTGATTGCTTCCTTAGCTTTTTCGATTGCAGCTTCTACAGCAGCCACTTCACCAGTGAGCAGCATGTAGGATTTTCCGCACATACCACGTGCGATACGAAGCTCGATCAAATCAACGATAGCCGTCTTCGCAGCCTCATCAGCAGCTACAATAATTGAAGATGCATCGTATGTCTCCATAATACCAAGAGCGGATACGTCTTCAATATGTGCAGCACCGTAGATTGCCGGGAAGATGGACTCGTGCGGATTACCGAGCACAAAACTGTCGATCAGGTGAAGACCATGCATCTCTTTTGCATTATCCACTGCTGCTTTAACGGCACTTAAGTCACCTGTAATGATCGCGATATATTTGCCCGGACATACTGTCTGTGCTTCGATTATGCTGACTTCAGAAGTCTTTACCATAGCATCAGCTGCGGTAATACCTGCTGAAACAGTCTTATATTCTACCATTCCAATAGCCTTACTCATTGCCTGCACGTCCTTCCTGAGATTCTATGACAATATATTTCTCATTTACTTCTGTAACTAAACCATTCACGGATGCGTGGATTCCAACGCTTAATCCCTTTCCTGGTTCAGCAATCATCTGTCCTTTAGTTACCATGTCGCCTGCTTTCACAATTGCAGAAGCAGGTGCTCCAATATGCTGACTTAACAGAATACGTACTGTCTTAACCGGCACTGCTGATTCATCAAGCGGTGCTTCACGGTTATATCTCGTAAGATCAAGACGCGCCATAAGTCTCTCCATCGGAACTTTTCTGTATTCTCTTTCCGGTCCTACAGGTTTTGCTTCTACTTTCGGAGGACGGATTCCGTTTGCACGAAGACCTCCCTTGTACTCTGCCATAAGACTTCTTGGTGAAAGTCCCTGGAAACAGGAATACATCTCACAAAGTCCGCAGGATGAGCAGAACAACGTATTGATGAAGATGTTCGGCTCCTGTACATCCTTGCATGTTGCTGCAAGCATAAATTTATTTGGCTCAATCGGATGTCCTAACAGATGTCTTGGACATAAGTCTGTACACATTGTACACTGACAACAGCAAGCTGCTGCTCTCTTCATATCGATTGAGTTTTTCTTTAATTTCTTCTGAATGATGTGATGGTCTTTCGGAAGAACAAGGATTGCGTTTGTTGTCTTTGTAACAGGCTGCGCTCCTGTTCCGATATTACCCATCATAGGTCCACCAACGAAGTAAACTGCATCTTTTGTAGTTACACCGCCGGCAAGAGCTACTACTTCTTCCAGTGGTGTTCCGATTGGAACACGAACTGTGATCGGGTGCTCTACCTCAGCTACTACTGATACAAGCTTGTCCTCAACAGGTGTCTTCTCATTCAGTGCTCTGTATACATTGTAAACTGTCTCTACGTTGAATACAGCTACGCCGCTTTCGATTGGAAGTCCGCCCGGTCTTACAACTTTACCTGTTGTCTCATAAATAAGAACAACCTCATCACCTGCCGGATATACTTCATCCAACAGTCCAAGTCTTACTTCCGGATACTGTCCCATAACGGCCTTTACAGCTTCGATCGTTGCTGTGTAAGCTTTCTTAATACCAATGATGACTTCTTTCGCACCGACTGTCTCGCCGATCATATGAAATGTATCAATGATCTCCTTTGCATATTTCTCAAGGAGCTGTCTGTGAAGTCGAAGCAGTGGCTCACACTCTGCACAGTTCAGAATGATTGTCTCTGCACGTTCATCTAATTTAGCATATGTAGGAAAGCCTGCACCACCAGCACCAACGATACCGTTCTGCTGCAATATGCTGCTTAATTCTTTCATATCCATAATTTCACTACTCCAGTCCTAATCCTTCGTCAATAATTCCAACGATTGCAGCATCGATCGGTGCTTCCGGCATACCACTTCCGATTCTCGCAGCACTTCCCTGTACAACCAGAACGTATTCGCCGATTCCTGCGCCGATCTTATCGATTGCAATGATCTGTTTTGCTCCCTGACGCATATGATCTGCCACTTCTACAATCATGAATTTATTTCCGACTAAGTTTTCATTCTTGCGTGTTGATACAACACTGCCAACAACTTTTCCCATTAACATGATACAATCCTCACGGTATCCCCGCTCTTAATCTGCGCTGCATTTGCTTCATCTGTATCGATGTGCATCTCAAGTGTAAAGCTGTCATCTACACGGATCTGTACGTTGTTAAAGATGGTTCCTCTCTCATTATCTGCTTTTACAGATACGATATCACCATCATGAACTCCTGCTGCCATCGCATCTTTCGGAGCCATGTGAATATGTCTCTTCGCAACAATGCATCCCTCGTTCAGATACACCGCACCTTTTGGTCCGATGATCGCGATTGGTGCGCTTCCTGCAATATTTCCTGATTCTCTGATTGGTGCTTTTACACCGAGGCTGATTGCATCTGTTGCAGAAATCTCTACCTGAGTATTCTTTCTGACTGGTCCAAGAACTCTTACATTCTCGATTGCTCTTAATTTAAGACCAACAATTGTAACCTTTTCGTTTGATGCAAACTGTCCACCCATAAGTTCTTTGAACTTTGTAAGATGGTAGCCTTCTCCAAACAGAATCTCGACATGCTCCTGTGTGAGATGGATATGTCTTGCGGACACTCCGATTGGAACGAGAAAACCTTCTCCAGACTGAGCAGCATTCTTTTTCTCTACTGCTTCGAGAACCATTTTTGTAATTAATTCCACATTACTGTTATCCATATTTGTGTCTCCTCGCAAAGTGGATTGCTCCACTTACTTATTTAAGCACTCTCAGGGGATCAGCGCCCGGCGCTTAATCCCCTAAAAGTACCGGCTTTATTTACCTTTGACTATTATTTGATCTGTGGAAGAATCTTCTCAACATCTGTATGCGGTCTTGGGATTACATGTGTAGCTACAAGCTCTCCAAGTCTTCCTGCTGACTCTGCTCCAGACTCAACTGCTGATTTAACTGCTCCAACGTCTCCACGAACCATAACTGTTACAAGACCAGATCCGATCTTCTCTGTTCCAACGAGTGCTACGTTAGCAGCCTTTAACATTGAATCTGCTGCCTCGATAGATGCTACAAGTCCTCTTGTTTCAACCATTCCTAATGCTTCCTGTGACATTCTGCGTTCCTCCTTCTGAACTTCCGGTTTCTTCTGAACCGTTTCTGCCTTTTGCGCCGTCTTTTTTACTCTGCGTACAGTTTTGGCTGGCGCTTTGGCTGTTGTTGTTTTCTTTTCTTTTCGTTCTGCCATCTGTAGCTGCCTCCTATACACCTTGTTTACACTTGTGTTAATGATTCTCAAGATCTCCTCGTGAGGACTTGGGATCACTACTGTGCTCACTGGTTTTTTGATTCCATTCTGCTCGGCAGCTTCAATGGCCTGCGCAACTGCGGATACATCACCACGAATTATGATCGTGACAAGTCTTCCACCCAGTTTTTTCTCCCATGTAACGAACTGCACATCAGCAGTCTTGCACATGATATCCACGCTACCACTGCTGCCGTAACGCTTGGGATTTCAAAGAATCCATACGCTTTCCCATGAGACTGCTCCTTTCTAGCTGTTGACTTCTAACTATACTGTAGGAACGATC
>ENA-OQLB01000137-OQLB01000137.1-human-gut-metagenome-genome-assembly--contig:-NODE-137-length-42066-cov-4.171416_pt1 | contig 42066 bp, 52 predicted proteins | sample MGYA00242656_ERZ504813 | MGnify/ENA primary metagenome ERZ504813 (study PRJEB26092, sample SAMD00036388) | human gut metagenome | host: Homo sapiens | study: EMG produced TPA metagenomics assembly of... | reverse complement strand
AAAAATCACTTTCTTATTAGTGTAGATTCCATGTATAATAAAAAGAAGATATTTTAAGAAAGAGGTGTACGTGGTGTATAAGATTGTCAAGAAGCAGACACTCAACCAGGCAGTTGAGTTAATGGAGATTCATGCTCCTTATGTGGCAAGAAAATGTGAACCGGGACAGTTCATCATTATCCGAGTAGATGAAGATGGAGAAAGGGTTCCTTTAACAATCGCAGATTATGATCGTGAGAAAGAGACAGTAACGATCATTTATCAGGTTGTAGGATATACAACAGAATTGTTAAGCAAGAAAGCAGAAGGAGATTATGTACAGGATTTCGTGGGACCATTAGGTCAGCCAGCTCCTTTGCACAAGTGTGACCGTGTCATCGGTGTAGCCGGTGGTGTAGGTGCAGCCCCATTATATCCACAGCTTCGTAAGTTAGCGAAGATGGGAGTACCAGTTGATGTGATCATTGGTGGTAAGAGTGCAGAATTTGTTATTCTTAAGGAATTATTCGAAGAATTCTGCGATAATGTATATATTGCAACAGATGACGGAAGTCTTGGAACCAAAGGTTTCGTTACAACAGTATTAGAAGACCAGATCAAAGCTGGAGTAAAATACGATGAAGTTATCGCAATCGGGCCTCTTATCATGATGAAGAATGTGGTTAAGATCACAAAAGAATATGACATCCCAACTATGGTATCTTTAAATCCGATCATGATCGACGGAACAGGAATGTGCGGTGGATGCCGTGTCAACATCGGTGGAGAAACAAAATTCGCATGTGTTGACGGACCAGATTTTGATGGATTTAAAGTAAACTTTGACGAATGTATGCAGCGTCAGGGTATGTTCAGAGAAGAAGAACATGAATGTAGAATTGGAAGGGGGATGTAAACGATGGCAAATATGAGTCTTAAGAAGGTAGCTATGCCAGAACAGGACCCAAATGTCCGTAATAAGAACTTTGAAGAAGTTGCTCTTGGATATACAAAAGAGATGGCAATGGAAGAAGCAGCTCGTTGCTTAAACTGTAAGAATAAACCTTGTGTTGGAGGATGTCCGGTTAACGTACCAATTCCAGCATTTATCGAGAAAGTAGCAGCAGGAGATTTTGAAGGTGCATACGAAGTAATCACAACAGAGAATGCATTACCTGCAATTTGCGGACGAGTATGTCCACAGGAGAACCAGTGTGAAGGAAAATGTGTCCGTGGTATCAAGGGAGAGCCCGTTGGTATTGGACGTATGGAACGTTTCGTCGCAGACTGGCATATGGCAAACGCCAAAGAAACAGAAGTTAATATTGAGAAGAACGGAATGAAAGTAGCAGTTGTCGGATGTGGACCTGCTGGTATCACATGTGCCGGAGAACTGATCAAGAAAGGTTATGATGTAACAGTCTTTGAAGCATTACATAAACCAGGTGGAGTATTAAGTTATGGTATTCCAGAATTCCGTCTGCCAAAAGATCTGGTAGCAAAAGAGATCGAAAGCGTTCAGAAGTTAGGTGTAGATATTGAGACAAACGTTATCGTTGGACGTTCTATCACAATTGATGAATTAATGGAAGATGGATACAAAGCAGTCTTCGTAGGAAGTGGAGCAGGACTTCCAAGATTTTTAAATATTCCTGGAGAAAACCACTTAGGAGTATATTCTGCAAATGAATTCTTGACTCGTGTAAACTTAATGAAGGGATACAAATTCCCAGAGTGCCCAACTCCAGTCAAAGTTGGTAAGAAAGTAGCAGTCGTAGGTGCTGGTAACGTAGCAATGGATGCTGCCAGAACAGCAAAACGATTAGGTGCAGAAGAAGTTTATATCGTATATCGCCGTAGCGAGGAAGAAGCACCAGCACGTTTAGAAGAATTACATCACGCAAAAGAAGAAGGAATTATCTTCAAATTCTTAAATAACCCAGCTGCGATTAAAGCAGATGAAAACGGATGGGTAAGCAGCATGGAGATCATTAAACAGGAACTGGGTGAACCAGATGCATCTGGAAGACGTTCTCCACAGCCAATCGAAGGATCTAACTATGATCTTGATGTTGATACAGTCATCATTGCGATCGGACAGAGCCCTAACCCACTGATCCGTCACACAACACCAGGACTTGACACTCAGAAGTGGGGTGGAATCATTGTCAATGAAGAGACAATGGAGACAAGCAAAGATGGTGTGTACGCAGGTGGAGATACAGTAACTGGAGCAGCAACAGTTATCCTTGCCATGGGAGCAGGAAAGAAAGCAGCAGCAGCAATCGATCAGAAATTACAGGGTAAATAAAAGGAGGATTCCAAATGGGAAAAGCAATATTTCAGACTGAGATTATCGAACTGGGAGAACAGGTAGATGCTTTTTTTGAGGAAGGTATGTTTGTATTATTCGGAGACAATGTACCAGATACATTAAAAGATTTCTGTCATTTCATCGATCAGAAGAAGGTAGACGGAACAATCAAAAAAGGAGATAAACTGGTTGTGGATCAGAAAGAATATCTCATCACTGCCGTAGGAGATATTGCCCAGTCTAATTTGGAGACACTGGGACATTTAACCGTTGTCTTCAGTGGAGCGAAAGAAGCAGGTCTTCCTGGAAGTATTTGTGTTGAGGCAAAGCCAATGCCAAAACTTGCGATTGGAAGTAAAATTTCTATCGTAGAAGAGTAGAGATTACAAGAGATATCAAGCGGATTGGTATCAAGATCATAGAAAAGGAGTTATTGTGAAAGCAGTAATTCCTTTTCTTGTACTTAAAAAGATGTAAAGTGTGGATTGCTATATTTAGAATATTCAGATAATTCCACACATGTACAGAAAATAATCCATACGTTTTAAAAAAAGTATAAAATAATCTGTTGACATCAAAGAAACTATTTGTTAACATATCTAACAATACAAATCAGATATTAAAATACAAGAAAGTGAGGAAAACAAGAAAATGGGTAAGTTAATTGGTGAAGGAATTACATTTGATGATGTTTTATTAGTACCAGCATTTTCAGAAGTGATTGCGAATGATGTGGATACACGTACACGATTGACAAACAAGATTCAGTTAAATATTCCACTGATGAGTGCCAGCATGGATACTGTTACAGAACACCGTATGGCAATCGCAATGGCAAGACAGGTGGAATTGGTATTATACATAAGAACATGTCAATTGAAGAACAGGCAGAAGAAGTGGATAAGGTAAAACGTTCTGAAAACGGGGTTATCACAGATCCATTTTCATTATCACCAGAACATACCATTCAGGATGCTGACGACTTAATGGCGAAGTATCGTATTTCCGGTGTACCAATTACAGAAGGTACAAAGCTTGTTGGTATTATCACAAACCGTGACTTAAAGTTCGAGACAGATTTCTCTAAGAAGATCAAAGAATCTATGACTTCTGAAGGACTAGTAACAGCTAAAGAAGGAATTACATTAGAAGAAGCAAAACAGATTTTAGGAAAAGCAAGAAAAGAAAAATTACCAATCGTTGATGATGACTTTAATTTAAAAGGATTGATCACGATCAAAGATATTGAGAAACAGATCAAATATCCAAATGCAGCGAAAGATGATCAGGGAAGATTATTATGTGGAGCTGGTGTTGGTATCACAGCAGACGTTTTAGATCGTGTGCAGGCATTAGTGAATGCTCATGTTGACGTTATCGTTGTTGACTCAGCACATGGACATTCTGCAAACGTATTAAGAGTCGTAAGAATGGTCAAAGACAAATTCCCAGATCTTCAGGTGATCGCAGGTAACGTTGCAACAGGAGCAGGAGCAAAAGCACTGATCGAAGCAGGAGCTGACTGTGTGAAGATCGGTATCGGACCTGGATCTATCTGTACAACTCGTGTCGTAGCTGGTATCGGTGTACCACAGATCACAGCGATCATGAGTGCATATGAAGAAGCTAAGAAAGCAGGAATTCCAATTATTGCCGATGGTGGTATCAAATATTCAGGAGAACTTACAAAAGCGATCGCAGCTGGAGCTGATGTATGTATGTTAGGAAGTATGCTTGCAGGATGTGACGAAAGCCCTGGAGACTTTGAACTATACCAGGGAAGAAAATACAAAGTATATCGTGGAATGGGATCCTTAGCAGCTATGGAGAATGGTAGTAAAGACCGTTACTTCCAGACAAACGCTAAGAAGTTAGTTCCAGAAGGTGTCGAAGGACGTGTTGCATATAAAGGAACTGTTGAAGACACAATCTTCCAGATGATGGGTGGTCTTCGTTCTGGAATGGGATATTGTGGAGCAAAAGATATCAAGACATTACAGGAGACAGGAGAATTTGTTAAGATTTCTGCTGCATCCTTAAAAGAAAGTCATCCACATGACATCCATATCACAAAAGAAGCACCAAACTACAGTGTAGAATAAGAGATCAAGAATATACAGAAGCCAGAGTACATAAGAAGATGTATTCTGGTTTCTTTTTGTTGTGTGAAAAAGAGTTCATAATCCGATACATTAATTGACAATTATCAATAAAAGTGATTGACTTCTTTAAGAAACAGGAATATCATTAAATTACTTTGGTTATCAAAATAGTAATCAAAAGAGACAAATAAGGAATAAGAAAAGAAATATGAGAAAGGTAAGAAAATGATCTCAAAATTCAGCGTAAAGAAACCGTATACAGTCATTGTAGCGGTTGTACTAGTTATCATTTTAGGAATCGTGTCATTTACAAAGATGACAACAGACTTGCTTCCAAGTATGGAACTGCCATATGCAATCGTTATGACGACATATCAGGGAGCATCTCCGGAGACTGTGGAAACGACAGTTACAAAACCAGTGGAACAATCAATGGCAACGATTTCAAATATCAAAGAAGTTAATTCAATTTCCAGTGAGAATATGTCAATGGTCATTTTGGAATTTGAAGGTGACACGGATATGAATGCAGTATCTCTTGATATGAGAGAGAAGCTTGACATGATCAAAGGCTACTGGCCAGACGAAGTAGGCAATCCAACGATCATGAAATTAAATCCAGATATGATGCCGGTTATGGTAACAGCTATGGATTCTGATAAGTTAAGTAATACGGAATTATCAGAGTTGATCAATGATAAGATTGCACCATCTTTAGAAGCTGTTGACGGAGTCGCATCCGTAAGTAGTACAGGACTTGTAACAGAACAGATCAATGCGATCATCAGCGAGAAGAAGATCAATAAATTAAATGAGAAGATCGAGAAGGCATTGAATGGTCAGTTTGATGAAGCTCAAAATAAGATTGATCAGGCAAGAGCCCAGATGGAATCTGGAAAGAACACATTAGATGCACAGAGAACAAAGGCTAATACTCAGCTTGCGAAAGCTCAGACTGCACTTACGGATGGACAGTTAAGTCTTGCTCAGAAAGAGGTGCAGGTAACGAGTTCAATCACGAATTTGAAGGTGCAGAAACAATCGTTGCAGACATCCCTCAAGACATTAAAAAAACAGATCGCCAAGATGGAAGAACAGGCAAAACAAGTTCCGGATGCAGCAACAAAGATGCAGCTTGCGGCTCAGATCGAAGAACTGAAAAAGCAGGAGACAACAGCAAAAAGTTCGATCAAAGCATTGGATAAGAATTTAAAAACATTAAACAATGCATTAAAACAGATTAAAAAGGAAAGAAAACGATCAATTCTAAACTGACACAGTTTAATGTACAATCAGCAACGGCAACCCAGAAGATGAATGATGGGAGATCAAACTGGCACAGGGAGAAGTACAGTTGAATTCCAGCCAGCAGCAACTTGATTCCAGCAAAGAGCAGGCAAAAGAAGCTGCAAATATTAAGAATAAGCTGACAGTTGCGAATGTCAAAGCACTGTTAACAGCACAGAACTTTGAGATGCCGGCAGGATATATCAGTGAAGGGAATACACAGTATCTGGTACGTGTTGGAGATAAGGTGACGAATCAAAAAGATCTTGCCAATATGGAATTATTAGATCTTGGAATCAAAGGAATCCCACCGGTCAAACTTTGTGATGTAGCAGACGTAGCGATTGTAGATAACTCAGCAGATACATATTGTCGTGTGAATGGAAATAACGGTGTTGTATTAACAGTCCAGAAACAGAATAATTATTCTACAGCTGATGTAGCAGACAAAGTTGCAGCGAAGATGAAGACACTTACCAAAGAAAATAAAGGATTCCATTATGTTAATATTATGGATCAGGGTGTATACATTGATATGGTGACAGGTTCTGTCATCCAGAATCTGTTAATGGGAGCAATCCTTGCAGTCTTTATCCTATTATTATTTTTGAAAGACGTCAGACCGACGATCGTTATTGCATGCTCCATTCCGTTAAGTGTCATTTTTGCGGTGGTGTTGATGTACTTTACAGGAATTACGCTAAATGTAATCTCCTTGTCGGGACTCGCACTTGGAGTGGGAATGCTTGTGGACAACTCGATCGTAGTTATTGAGAATATCTATCGATTAAGAAAAGAAGGAGTTCCAGTTAAAGAAGCAGCGATCACAGGAGCAAGAGGGGTTGCAGGAGCGATCACATCTTCGACACTAACAACAATTTCTGTATTCCTGCCGATCGTATTCACGACAGGGCTTACAAAACAGCTCTTTGTGGATATGGGACTAACCATCGGTTACTCTCTGGTAGCCAGCCTGATCGTAGCGGTGACATTTGTGCCAATGATGTCAGCTGGAGTACTCAATAAAGTTACACAAAAAGACAGTAAAGTGATCAATAAACTGCAGACATTATACCGTAAAGTTATGACAAGGTTGTTAAATCGTAAGATTATTGTAGTAGCTGTAACACTCGCACTGTTCGCGGGAAGTATTTTTGGAGCAATGAATATTGGAAGTTCTTTAATGCCAAGCATGGACAGCACACAGATGACGATGACGATCAAAATGCCACAGGGATCTTCAATGGAAGAAACAGCATCAATGACAGATACAGTAATGAAGAAAGTAAAAGAGATCAAAGATGTTGATAGTGTAGCAGGAATGATATCCTCTGGCTCTTCCGGAATCTCTTCAATGACATCAGGAGGATCTTCAAATGAAGACCAATCCAGTATGTATGTTTTATTAAAAGAAAAGAAGAAACATACAAACAAAGAGATCAAGAAAGAAATCCTAAAGAAAACAAAGAAATTTGATTGTGAGGTTGAAGTGCAGGAATCCAGTATGGATATGAGTGTACTTGGTGGAAGCGGTATTTCCGTACAGATCAAAGGAAATGATTTAAATAAACTAAGATCTATTGGAAAAGATATTGCCCAGATTGTAGAGGATACGAAAGGAACACAGAACATCTCGAATGGAAGTGAAGAGACAACACCAGATCTTTATGTTGTGGTAGACAAGAAAAAGGCAGTAAAAAATGGTTTAACAGTTGCAACGATCTATCAACAGTTAAGTGAGAAATTAAAAGATGCCAGTGAAGCAACAACGATCACGATCAATGAAAAAGAGTATAGTGTCAATGTTGGAAATAGTGCAAAGAATACACTGACAAGAGATGATCTTAAGAAAGTGAAACTTACAGGAACAGTAAGTGGAAAAGAAAAAGAAGTTACATTGGATCAGGTAGCGAACTTCAGAAATAGTGACAGTTTATCTTCTATTAATAGAAACCAGCAGGAAAGAACATTGAGTGTAACATCAGAGATCAAAGATGGCTACAATGTAGGAAAAGTCAGCAGCACTGTACAAAAGAAGATTAAGAAATACAATGCACCAAAAGGATACAGTATTACAATGAAAGGTGAGATGGAATCCATTCAGGAACAACAGGACAGATTGGCCTGATGTTATTGCTGGCAGTAGCATTTATGTATTTGATCATGGTAGCACAGTTCCAGTCACTGAAATCGCCATTTATCATTTTATTTACGATTCCAATGGCATTTACAGGAGGATTCTTAGGACTGCTGATCACTGGAAAAGACTTAAGTGCGATCGCAATGATCGGATTTGTTATGCTTGCAGGTATCATTGTAAATAATGGTATCGTGCTGGTAGATACGATCAATCAGTTAAGAGAATCGGGATACGAATTTGAAGAAGCAATCCTGACAGCAGGTACGATGCGTGTACGCCCAATCTTGATGACAGCCCTTACAACGATCCTTGGATTATCTACAATGGCGATTGGTTTAGGCAAGGTGCCGAGATGATGCAGCCGATGGCGATCGTTACGATCGGTGGTTTGATTTATGGAACTTTACTAACATTATTAGTGGTTCCATGTATTTATGGACTCTTCAATAGAAGAAAAAAGAAAGCAGAGTAAATCTTACAAAACTATTAAATATGACCGCTTTCCTTTACTTTTAAAAAGAGAAAAGATATAATAGTACAAGAATCATGTCAGAATTGACATGATTCTTTGATATATGGAAGAACCATAAGAGAGAAAAGAAAGAGGATAGATCATTGGAAGGAGCAGACATATGAATCAGAAAAAAGATTATGTTCTGAGATGGATTCCGAAGTATTCTATCATTCCGCTGATTACAGCGTTAGTACTGAATACGTTGGTTTACAGTGGAACAATGGTGCTTTGTAAAGGATTATATCATCATGATTTTACAACAGCATTTGACCGGATGGTACCGGTGATCCCAGAATTTACAAGTATTTATTTGATATGTTATGTGTTTTGGGTTGTGAACTACATTATGACTGCGAGAATCAGTAGAGAACATATGTATAGATTTTTGACAGCAGATTATCTGTCAAGGATCGTATGTGGGATTTTCTTTTGTCTTTTTGCCAACAACACTGGTAAGACCAGAGATCACAGGAACAGGATTTTGGGATCAGGCATTACGATTTGTGTATTCGATCGATCAATCGGCAAACTTATTTCCATCGATTCACTGTCTGGTAAGCTGGTTTTGTTATATTGGGATCAGGCATCAGAAGAAGATTCCAGTGTGGTATCAGAGATTTTCACTTGTTTTTGCAATTTTAGTCTGTATTTCCACGCAGGTAACCAAGCAGCATTATATCATAGATGTGTTTGGCGGGATCATTTTAAGTGAAGTTTGTTATCTGATCGGAAGAAAGACCAATTTGTATCAAGGACTCTGGAAGGTGTTTGAGAAGGTCAACCAACGAGTTGGTTTAGAGAGAAAATCTGTGAAATACAAAGGAAAATTATCGGAGATCAAAGGGTAGGAAAGATGAAGAATAAGAAAAAAGTCATCGGTAATACAGTCTTTTTCTTTGCATTATTTGGATTGACTGCATATGCCGTATTGAAAGGAAAGGAACTTTCTGAGCTGGCGGAAGTTCTAAAATCAGTAAAACCTGCATATTATATTGCGGGATTGGTTATGATCGTTGTGTTTGTGTGCTGCGAGTCGTATATTATTTATCGCATGCTACGGCTGCTTCATTACAATGATGTGCCGAAGAGAAATTGCGTCAAATATTCGTTTGTAGGTTTCTTTTTCAGTTGTATTACACCGTCTGCAACTGGCGGACAGCCAATGCAGCTTTACTACATGAACCGCGATAAAGTTGACATATCCGTGGGAACCGTCATTTTGATGATCGTTACCATTTTATATAAATTTGTTCTGGTATTTTTAGGAGCACTGATCTTTTTATTCCGTCATTTTCTTGTGGCAGAATATATTGGGAAGGCAGCATTCTTCTTTTACCTTGGAATGGCATTGAATGTGTTTTGTGTTGCGTTCATGCTGATTCTTGTATTTGAGCCAACGTTAGCATCCAAAATCGTGCTGTGGCTGTTTCAGAAATTAGAAAAGTTCCATATTTTAAAGAAAAAAGAAGAACGTCTTGAAAAACTTCAGAATTCTATGATCGAGTATCATAAAGCAGCAGCAATCATTCAAGGACATCGGATTTTTATTTTTCGGATGTTCGTTGTCACATTGATTCAGAGACTGATTCATTTTTCAATTACATATCTTGTATACAGAGCAATGGGACTTTCTGCATTAGGATTTATTGATGTAGTTGCTTTACAGAGTGTTATTTCAATTTCTGTGGATATGCTTCCGTTGCCAGGCGGAATGGGAATCAGTGAAGGCTTATTTTTAAATATCTTTAAGAAGATTTTTGTTGGCGGATTATTATATCCGGCAATGCTGTTAAGCCGAGGAATCAGTTATTATGCACTGGTATTGATCAGTGCAGTGATGACAGGAGTCGCACATGTTACGATAAAGCGTAAAGAATAGAGGGAAAAAGGTATGATAGGATTTTATAATGCATCTGTAATACTGACATATTTAGGAGTTGTCAGTGCAGTATTTGGAATGTCACAGGCATTCAATGGAAACTTTAAGATCGCAATTTTATGTTTGATGATCTCAGGATTAACAGATATGTATGATGGAACGATCGCAAAGATGATCAAGAGAAGCGAAGACGCAAGAAGTTTGGAATCGAGATTGATTCTTTATGTGATCTTGTCTGTTTTGGAGTGTATCCGGTTGTGATCGGTTACTGCCTTGGAATGGACCAATGGTATGCAAGGATCATTTATATGTGTTATGTTTTAGGCGGAGTTATTCGTCTGGCATATTTTAATGTTACAGAAGAACAGCGTCAGGCACACAGCAGTTCCAGAAGAAAACATTATCAGGGACTGCCAATTACATCGGTTGCACTGATCATTCCGATCGTATATCAGCTTCGAAGATTCTTTCCAGAAGAATTTCCATACATATATGTTGCAATGTTAGCAGTGATCGCTTTCTTATTTGTATTTGATTTTAAAGTCTTTAAACCAGACAAGAAATGTATGCTTGCATTTGTAGTTATTGGAGCATTGATCGCAGTAAAGATGTTCTTACTGTAAGATGATAGGAGAATCGTAGATGAGATATGCCGATAGAGATGGGAATATTTACGAAGAAGAGAATGGGCAAGATCGTTTGCTTCATTGGATGTATACAACTATGGCAGGACGAGCCAGTCTAAAAATATTAATCAGACCTTGGGTATCCAAACTAGGGGGAGCTTTCTTAAGTTCTCCCATTTCCAAATGTCTGATCAAAGGATTTGTCAAGAATAATCATATTGATATGAGTGAATATGAGAAGAAAAATTACAAATCTTATAATGAATTCTTCTCAAGAAAGATCAAAGAAGGAAAACGTCTATTTCCGGAAGATAAAACAATCTTAGGAAGTCCTTGCGACTGTAAAGTAAGTGTGTATCCGATCGAAGAGAAGACATCTTTTGTTGTAAGGATACAAGATATACGTTGGATTCATTGATCAGAAACCGCAAGATCGCAAGACATTTTCAGGGCGGTTATGCGTGATCTTACGCCTGACAGTAGATGATTATCATAGATACTGCTATTTTGATGATGGAATTAAGAGTGAGAATCATAGGATTGATGGAGTTTATCATACCGTCAATCCAATCGCAAATGATCATGTGAAAATCTATAAAGAGAATACCAGAGAATATACATTAATGAAGACAAAACATTTTGGAGATGCACTCCAGATGGAAGTTGGAGCATTGATGGTTGGAAAGATTGTTAATCACGATGGAGCCGGATCTATGAGGCGCGGGATTGAGAAAGGATATTTTCAGTTTGGAGGTTCAACGATCATTTTATTATTAGAAAAGGATAAGGTTGAGATCAGAGAAGAACTGTTAGAACGTACCAAGAACCAGTGTGAGACAAAGATCAGGCAGGGTGAGATGATCGGGAAAGCATTGGTATGACCTTAAAATAAATATTGACAGAGTGGTCATATATGGCTATACTAAGCTCATAAGTTGAAGGAGCAACGAATTTTCGTTGCTCCTTATTTGCATTTTAGAAATGAAAATAAGATCAGAGAGGAGAGATAGTATATGTTAAGTAAGATCATATCTGATGTGGATGCTTTTGTATGGGGACCAGTGATGCTGGTGCTTCTCGTGGGAACAGGAATCCTTTTAACAATTCGATGCAATTTCCTAACCTGGAGAAACCTTCCTTGGGCGATTAAAAAGACATTAAGTAAAGAATCCAGAACAAAAAACAGAGGAGAGGGTGATGTATCACCATTTTCAGCATTGACAACAGCACTGGCGGCAACGATCGGAACTGGAAATATCGTAGGAGTAGCGACAGCAATGGTTTCAGGAGGTGCTGGAGCATTGGTGTGGATGTGGATTTCTGCATGTTTTGGATTATCATCTAAATTTTCAGAATGTATGTTGGCGATCAAATACAGAGAAGTCAATGAAAAGGGCGAGATGTCCGGTGGACCAATGTATACAATGAAAAAGGCACTCAAGAACAAAAAGCTTGGAGCCGTACTTGGATGGCTGTTTGCTTTATTTGCCGTGATCGCATCCTTTGGAATTGGAAATATGACACAGGGAAATTCAATTTCAACAGCAGTTCATGAGACATTTGGAGTATCGGTTAGTACTGTTGGAGCAGTGATCACTATTTTAGCCTTACTGATCATCATCGGTGGAATAAAAATGATATCAAAAGTATCTTCTGTCGTAGTTCCAGTGATGGCAATCTTTTATGTGATCGCAGGAGTCATCGTCATTCTTGGGAATATCAGTAATCTTCCAGCAGGACTTTCTATGATCTTTCATATGGCATTTAGTGTGAAAGCGGTTGGTGGGGCTCTTTGTGGAAATATCGTCGCATCTATGATGACTGCAGCACGTTACGGAGTTGCCAGAGGATGTTTTTCAAATGAAGCTGGAATGGGATCTGCAGCGATTACAGCGGCAGCAGCAACAACAGATCATCCGGTTCGGCAGGCATATATCAATATGACAGGAACTTTCTGGGATACGATCGTTGTCTGTACGATCACAGGTCTTGCGATCGCAAGCTCCGGAGTGCTTGGACAGATCGATCCGGCAACAGGAGAGATGTACATAGGTTCTGCATTAACGATTGCGGCATTTTCCACAGTTCTTGGAAAAGTTGGAGGATATCTGGTAACGATCGGAATTGCACTTTTTGCATTTTCCACAATTCTTGGATGGGAGTATCATGGAGAAAAGGCGTTTGAGTATCTGATGGGAACTCATAAGTTCAACATGATCTATCGAATTATCTTTCTCTGGTAGCTTATGTCGGGGCAACACAGACATTGGAGCTTGTATGGAACTTCTCAGATATTGCAAATGCATTGATGGCAATTCCAAATCTGATCTGTATGCTGTTATTAAGCGGTGAGATCGCAAAAGATGTGAAAGAATTTCAGAAGACCATAGAAGAAGAGAAAGCGGGAAAATAGATATAAGATAACTTAGAAAAAGAGATCATCCAAGCAAAATCTCTTTTATTCAGAGTGAAAATAGATTATGATAAGATTAAGTACTGGATCAAAGAAAGTAATTGGAGGATGTAAAAATGTCATATGAAATGAAGCTGGAACAAGGCTTGTCACAGCAATTAAATCAGTTTCAGGTACAATCATTAAAGATCTTATCGTTTGATAATTATGAACTTGAGAAGTTTTTGCAGGATGAATATGCAGAGAATCCATTGATGGAACATAAGGAATCTGGAAAGGAATTCTTTACATTGCATGGAAATGCAGGCGGATATCAGGATATTGAGCAAAGTGATATTGAAGATAAGAAAATTGAAGATCCCGAAGCCTTCTTTATGGAACAGTTAAATGCAAAAGATTATACAAAGAAAGAGTGGAATGTTATGAAATACATGGCACAATGCCTAGAGGAATCCGGGCTTTTGCTTATTTCCACAAAAGAGATCAGTCACAAGCTTGGAATTGAAGAAAAAGATTGTGAAAGGCTTTTAGATCATCTCAAGCAATTAGAACCAGCAGGTGTATTTGCAGAAGTGTATCGGAATGTCTCCTTCTTCAGCTTGAAAGAGAAGGAATATTAAATGATGACCTGCGATATATCGTAGAAAATCACCTGGAAGATATCGCAATGGGACATTTATCGACTGTTTCAAGAGCACTTGATATTAAGACATCACAGGTAAGAAAGTATATTTTTAAAATTCAAGAATTAAATCCAAGACCGTTAAGTGGATATACAGGGGGAACCGATCAGTATATCGTCCCAGATATTTTAATGGAAAAAGATGGAGAAGAACTAAAGATTCGTTTAAATGATGACTGGATCGGTGATTATTCAATCAATGATTATTATGTCAAAATGATGGAACAGGCAGAAGATTCTGAGCTAAAAGAATATTTTCGAAAGAAATATGAGAGATGTCGTTTTATCATTACAAGCATTGAACAAAGAAGAGAGACGATGCTTAAGATTTCAAATGCAATCCTAGATTGTCAGAGAGAATATTTTATGAACCATAAGCAGTTGAAACCAATGACTATGCAAAATATAGCAGATGATATTGAAATGCATGTATCAACGGTAAGTCGCGCAGTCAAAGGAAAGTATATTCAATATCCAGGTGGAACGATCGGAATGAGAGACATTTTTAATAATACACAGACATTTGGAGACCAAGATTCGACGACAGAAGAGATTAAGGAAGAAATCAGACGGCTTGTGAAAGAAGAAGATAAGAAAAAACCATTAAGTGACAGTAAGATCGTAAGTTTGTTAGAACAAAAGAATATGAAGATTTCAAGAAGAACCGTAGCAAAATATCGTGCACAGCTTGGAATTGCAGGAACGACACAGCGAAAAATTCATGAATAAATGCAGCGACATTTATCATCTTTTGGCAAAAAAAATGAAAAAATGTAAACGAGATTTAATAAAAATTTAACAATTGAAACACTTGATTAACAAACTACCCTCTGTTATAATTAATAACTGATGTATTATGTCAAAAGCAGAAGTTATCTGGAGGGTACTATGAGATTGAACAAGATGACTGGCAGAGTGATCGCAACGATGGGAATCGCAGCAATGATGATGACACAGACAGGCAGGGGTTATGGCTGCAGAGCAGACAGAGAACAAGCAATTAAAAGTTGTTTATTATAATCAGGCAGATTATCCGGGAAAGAAGATCGGCGGAAGTACGATTCAGGCAGCAGGATGCGGACCAACCGCAGTTGCTGTATGCTACAGTTCTTTAACTGGAAAGAAAGCTGATGTTCCAAAGATGTGCAAACAGGCATATAAACATGGATGGTATTACACAGGACAGGGATGTTCTCACAGCGTAGTTCCAGGATTATCCAAATTATACGGAATGGAGTGTAAAGGTCTCGGAATGGATAAAGATGCTGTAGAGAAAGCATTAAGAGCAGGACATCCAGTCGTGGCACTGATGGGGCCTGGAGATTTCACAAAGAATGGACATTTTGTTGTATTAACAAGAATGGTCGGCAAAGATAAAGTAAAGATTGCCGATGTAGGAAGCAGAGCCAGAACAGCTGAGACGTGGTCGCTTAAGAAAGTGATCCGACAAGGCAAAGAAGGTGCTAATGCAGGGGGACCATTCTGGGAGATCAGTGTGAAAGAAGAGAAGCAGGAAGAACCAGATTATAAACAAAAGATGTTAGATGGTCACAAAAACATAGATGCTGTGACAAATGCGATCGATAAGATTGCGGATTAGAATTAAAAATAAAAAAGAACATTTTATAAATGAGATATTTTGTGGAATGTTCTTTTTTGTTGTTATGGAAATTGCATAATGATCAACAAGCGAACGGAAAGATGCAATAGGAATAATGATCCTGTGTATTGTATACAAAAAATAAAATGTAAAAATTAACGAAAAATAACACAAAATTCATAGATTCGTCATAATGCACAAAAAAAGTTTGTGAAATTAGAATAAATGACGAAAATAGAAAAAACAATGGACAAATAAAAAGTTACCTGATATTATAATAGCAGTAAGTTTGTTATTACGTAATGGTAAGCAAGACTGTTTATGACATAGGAAGAGAAGTATGTCTTAAGCAGTCTTTTTATATCATAGGAAATTCCGATGGAATCCCTTATGATATGAAAAAGAGCTCCGGGCAGGATCGCACTGCGGCGGAAGGGTAATATGTCGCAGAAGCGACCCGCCGCAGGCGGAGAATCCTGTAAAGCAGGATTCTTTCTTGTACATTTATAGAGATACAAAAAATGATGAAAAACTTAGATAAAATTAGAGGAGAGGATGAACGTGAAAATAATCAGAGTTCTGAATACAAATGCTGTTGTCAGTGTAGATTCACAAGGAATGGAATTGATCATGACAGGTCCGGGAATTGGATTTAAAAAAAGAAAAGGTGAAAATATTGATCAGTCTCTGGTAGATAAGACATATCATCTAGAGAATAAAGAAGAAAGCAAGAGACTACAGGAAGTAGTAAAAGAGATTTCGGAAGAATACCTTGGAATTGTGGATCGTGTAGTAAAAGAGGCAAAAAAAGAAAAATTAGAAATAAGAGATTCCTTATATGTGACACTGACGGATCATATCAATTCAGCAGTCGCTCGTTATCGAGAAGGAATCGCATTAAAGAATATGATGAAAATCGATATTCGTAAGTTTTATCCAAAGGAATATCAGGTTGGTATGCATGCGATTGAATGGATTAAAGAACAGACAGGAGAGGATTTGGGAGATGATGAAGCTGCATTTATTGCAATGCATATCGTGTCTGCAGAATTAAATGCACAGAATATAACCGATGTGAATCAGATTACAGAGTTGATCAATACAGTCTTACAGATTGTAAGGATTCATTTTAAGATAGATTTAAATGAAGAATCTATTTCGTATGAGAGATTTTTAACACATTTTAAAGTTTTTTGCGGCAAGAGTCTTTGACCATATGGAATATAAAGATACGATGCAAGAAATTTATAAAGTGATGGTAGAACAGAATGAAAATGCTTTTTCAGGAGTAAAAAAAATTGCAGAATATATTAAAAAGCAATATAACTATAAATTAACAATTGATGAACAATTATATTTATTAATTCATATCAAACGAATTTTAGATGAACAAACAAAATAGTCATAGGTTTGTTATTATTAAGTTAAGCAAGACCTGACAATAGATGAAATAACCCCGGGAATTATTTTATCTATTGTCAGGTCTTTGTTATATAAAGAAAAATGAAAATTTTTAAATCCAGAAAAAAAGGAGGAAAACAAAATGGATTATGAAAATAACAGCAAAAAAGATCCTTCAAAGAGTTGGAGGAAAAGATAATGTCATCAATCTAGTACATTGTATGACAAGACTTCGTTTCACATTAAAAGATGAATCCATCGTTGATGATGAAGCAGTAAAGAAAACAAAAGGTGTTATGGGAATCATGAAAAAGGGCGGACAATATCAGATCATTATTGGAAATGATGTTGGAAACGTTTTTAACGAATTAAATAAACTTGGGAATTTTTCTAATGAAGTAAAAGAAGTACCAGCAAAATCGAATGAAAAGAAAAATATCTTTACAATGCTGATGGATACGATTTCAGGTATCATGGCACCTGTTATTCCAGCAATCATTGGTGCAGCTATGATCAAAGTATTGCTTACATTACTTCCTATGATCGGTGTGTTAAGCACAAATGGGCAAACATATCAGTTATTGAGTGTTATTGGAGATGGTGCGTTTTTCTTCATGCCAGTACTGATTGCAATTTCAGCATCCAAAAAGTTTGGAACAAATATGTATTATGCAGCAAGTATTGCACTGATCATGTTACATCCAAACTTGATTACACTGATGAATACAGCACATGATGCAGGACAGACTGTGAAATTTTTGAAATATATTCCGGTAACTTATGCATCCTATTCTTATTCGGTTATCCCAATCATTTTGGCAGTATATTCTCTAAGATATGTAGAACGTTTTGTAGATAAAATCACACCAGTTGTCACAAAGAACTTCTTAAAACCAATGTTAGTTGTTTTAATTGAAGCACCGATCGCATTGATCGTTCTTGGACCTTTAGGAGCTATTTGCGGTAATGGATTATCAACAGTAGTTTATGCAATTCATGATAAATTAGGATTTATTGCCATTGGTCTTGTAGCTGGTGTTTATCCATTCGTTGTTATGGCAGGTATGCATCATGCATTTACACCGATTAAATTAGGGATGATCGCCACAACAGGATATGAGAACTTTATCTGTATCGGAGAATTATGTTCTAATATGGCACAGGGTGCAGCCTCCCTTGCAGTTGCGCTTCGAAGCAAAAACAAAGACTTTAAACAGATCGCAGGATCTTCTGCGTTTTCAGCATTATTTGCTGGTATCACAGAACCTGCACTTTATGGTGTAACACTTCGTTTAAAACGACCAATGTTAGGAGCATGTATTGGTGGTGCTGTTGGTGGATTAGTCGGTGGATTTTTCCAAATGAAATGTTTTGGAATTGCAACACCAGCAATCGTAACGATTGTTCAGTATGTAGAAAAAGGAAAACCACAGACATTATTATTTGCAGCACTCACAATTTTGGTCACAGTAGTTGTTACATTTGTTGCAACACTGATTATTGGCTTTGAAGATATTGTAGATGAAGATGATGATTTAGATTTTGTAGAAGAATCTAATGCACAGTTATTAGATAATGAGATTAGCATTACAAGTCCACTTGAAGGGAAAGTGATTCCTTTAACAGAAGTGAAAGATCCAACATTTTCGCAAGAAATTTTAGGAAAAGGAGCAGCGATCATTCCTGAAAAAGGAGTTGTCTATGCACCATTTGACGGAAAAGTAGATGCTGTTTTTGAAACAGGACATGCATTAGGATTAGTAAGTGAAGATGGAGTAGAACTTTTGGTACATGTAGGAATCGATACAGTAAATTTAAAAGGAAAATATTTTACTCCAAAGAAAAAATCTGGAGATACAATGAAAAAAGGGGATATCTTACTAGAATTTGATATTGACAAGATTAAAGCAGATGGATACGATGTAACAACACCGATCATTATTTCCAATACAGAACAATTTGCAAAAGTTAAAGCATGTGAAGATAAAGTAGTAACAAAGGAAAGTAAATTATTAAGTGTACAGTAGCAGAAAGGAAGCGTAACATTTATGGAAGAAATGAAAGTTACAAAATTTCCAGAAGGATTTTTGTGGGGAAGTGCTTCAGCTGCCTATCAGATTGAAGGCGGCTGGAGAGAAGATGGAAAAGGAATCACAAACTGGGATCAATTTGTAAGGATTCCAGGAAAAACATATAAAGCGACAACCGGAGATGTTGCAGTTGACCATTATCATCGCTACAAAGAAGATATCGCGTTGATGGCGGAAATGGGATTAAAAACTTATCGTTTTTCTGTTTCATGGGCAAGAATCTATCCGGAAGGAAGAGGAGAGGTCAATTCCAAAGGAATTGAGTTTTATGAAAATATTATTGATGAATGTTTAAAATATGGGATTGAACCAATGGTGACAATCTACCATTGGGATCTTCCTCAGGCATTAGTGGATCTCTATGGAGGATGGGAATCTGAGGAGATCATTGAAGATTATGTAAATTATGCTAAGACTTTATTTAAGGCATATGGAAGTAAGGTAAAATACTGGATTACATTTAATGAACAAAATATTTTTACATCACTTGGATGGCTGACAGCACAGCATCCTCCAGGAAAGTTTGACGATCAGAAAACATTTTATCAAGTGAACCATCACGTCTTTATGGCACATGCAAAGGCTGTTTTGGCATATCGCGAGATGGGTGGAACAGGAAAGATTGGTGCAAGCTTTGCTTATACACCATCTTATGCACTTGATTGTAAACCTGAAAATGTTATGTCAAAACATGATTATGATGAACTGAAGAATTTCTGGTGGATGGATGTTTATGCATATGGAAGATATCCCAAAGCAGCCATGAATTATTTAAGAAAAAAAGGATTTGCACCAGTTGTCACAAAAGACGATCAGAAAATTTTAAAGGCAGCAGCGGCAGAGATTGATTTTATGGGAGTTAATTATTATCAAAGTTGTGTATGCGAGTATAATCCGATGGATGGAGTAACACCATATGGTACAATGAATACAACAGGAGTGAAAGGTTCTGCGCAGGTACTTGGAGTTCCTGGAATTTATAAAAATCCAGGCAATCCATATTTAATAACAACAGACTGGGATTGGAGTATTGATCCAGTTGGGCTTCGCTATTGTTGTCGTGAGATCACAAGTCGTTATGATCTGCCAATCATCATTTCGGAAAATGGACTTGGAGCATTTGATAAGAAGACGGAAGATCATAAGATTCATGATGAATATCGAATTGATTATCTAAGAGAACATTTAAAAGAATTAGGAAAAGCCATCGAGGAAGGCTGTGAAGTGCTTGCATATTGTACATGGTCTTTTACGGATTTGTTAAGCTGGCTGAATGGATATCAAAAACGATATGGATTTGTGTATGTAGATCGCGAAGAAGAAGAGGGCGCTACATTAGATCGATATAAGAAAGATAGTTTTTATTGGTATCAAGATGTGATCAAACAGGATGGAGAGAATCTGTTTAAAGAATAAATAATTAGAAATTTTGGATAAAGAAAAAAAGAAGCAGCAAAAACCAGACTATAAAAAGAAAACATTCTTAAAAAAACTGAATAACTTTGATATAAAAATGAAATCCTAGGATCTTTTCAGTGAAAAGACTCTGGGATTTTTTATATATTGTATACAAAAAATAAAACACAAAAATCGTTAAAATAAGACAAAAATAACAGTATAAATTGCATCGAAAATCATGTAAATGTGCAGTTTTTATAATGAAAAACGAGAAAAATGAAAAAAATTATGTAAAATACACAAAAAAGTTTTGCAAAATCTGAAATTTGTGGTACAATAAGTTCAATGACATATGAATGTGACATAATTAATTTTAGGAGGTATTGACATGGCAACAAAATGGGTCTACAAATTTAGTGAAGGAAATGCCGAAATGCGTAACCTTCTTGGAGGAAAAGGTGCAAACTTAGCAGAGATGACAGGACTTAATTTACCAATTCCTCAGGGATTCACAGTTACAACAGAAGCGTGCACAAACTATTATGACTGCGGTGGAAAGATCAGTGATGAAGTAGCATCACAGGTAATTGAAGCAATGAAAGACTTGGAAGAGATTCAGGGAAAGAAGTTCGGAGACCTTGAAGATCCTCTATTAGTATCAGTAAGATCAGGAGCAAGAGTATCCATGCCGGGTATGATGGATACGATCCTTAACTTAGGATTGAATGATGAAGCTGTCGAAGGATTTGCGAAGAAGACAGGCAATCCTCGTTTTGCATATGATTCTTATCGTCGTTTTATCCAGATGTTCTCAGACGTTGTAAAAGAAGTGGATAAAGCGAAATTCGAAGATGTCTTAGATGACATCAAAGCAGAGAAAGGTGTGAAGTTTGATACAGACTTAGATGCCGATGATCTGAAAGAAGTGATCAAGAGATACAAAGGTATCTATCGCAAAGCTTTGAATGAAGAATTCCCTCAGGATCCAAAGGACCAGTTATTTGAAGCAATCAAAGCGGTATTCCGCTCTTGGGACAACCCACGTGCTATCTATTATCGTCGAATGAACGACATCCCAGGAGACTGGGGAACAGCTGTTAACGTTCAGACAATGGTATTTGGTAACATGGGAGATACATCAGGAACAGGTGTGGCATTTACAAGAAACCCATCTACAGGTGAGAAACAGATCTACGGAGAATACCTGATCAATGCACAGGGTGAAGACGTAGTAGCTGGTGTTCGTACACCACAGCCAATTACTAAACTGGCAGAAGACTTACCAGATTGTTATAAACAGTTTATGGACATTGCTCATACACTGGAAGAACATTATCGTGATATGCAGGATATGGAATTTACAATTCAGGAAGGAAAACTGTACTTCTTACAGACAAGAAATGGTAAGAGAACAGCCCCAGCTGCACTCCGTATCGCCTGTGAATTAGTAGATGAAGGAAAAATCACAAAAGAAGAAGCAGTTTCAAGAATCGATGCGAAAGCATTAGATCAGTTACTGCATCCAAACTTTGACCAGGCAGCATTGAAAGCCGCTCTTCCAATCGGAGAAGCACTTCCAGCATCTCCAGGAGCTGCTGCTGGTAAAGTATATTTTGATGCTGAGATGGCGAAACTGCATCATGAAGCAGGACTGAAAGTTATCTTAGTTCGTTTAGAAACATCACCAGAAGATATCGAAGGAATGCATGCAGCAGAAGGTATCTTAACAGCTCGTGGTGGTATGACATCTCACGCAGCCGTTGTAGCACGTGGTATGGGAACAGCGTGTGTAGCAGGATGCGGAGATATCAAGTTTGCTGAAGATGGCAAATCTTTCACATTAGGTGGAAAGACAGTACAGGAAGGAGATTATATTTCCTTAGATGGATCCACAGGTAAGATTTATCTGGGTGAGATCCGTACAGTACCTGCAAGTATCAGTGGTAATTTCGATCGTATCATGACATGGGCCGATGAAATCCGTACATTACAGGTAAGAACAAATGCAGATACACCTGCCGATGCATTGAATGCAGTGAAATTCGGAGCACAGGGTATTGGACTTTGCCGTACAGAGCATATGTTCTTTGATGCAGAGAGAATTCCAAAGATTCGTCGTATGATCCTCTCTACAACAAAAGAAGCAAGAGAAATCGCATTAAATCAGTTAATTCCTTATCAGAAGAAAGACTTTAAAGATTTATATGAGGTTATGGAAGGAAGACCGGTCACAATCCGTTTCTTAGATCCACCTCTTCATGAGTTCCTTCCAAATACAATGGAAGAGATCACAGCTCTTGCCAAAGATATGGGAGTTACAGTAGAAGAGATCAATATGAGACGTGCAGCTCTTCATGAATTTAACCCTATGATGGGACATCGTGGATGCCGTCTGGCAGTTACTTATCCAGAGATTGCCAAGATGCAGACAAGAGCCGTTATGGAAGCAGCGATCGAAGTAAAACAGGAAAAAGGATATGATATTGTTCCTGAGATCATGATTCCATTAGTAGGAGAGAAGAAAGAGTTAGCATATGTTAAAGAAGTTGTTGTACAGACAGCTGAGAAAGTAAAAGCTACTATGAATCTGACATTAAGTACAAAGTTGGTACAATGATTGAGATTCCTCGTGCAGCATTATTGGCAGACGAGATTGCCGAAGAAGCAGAATTCTTCTCTTTCGGAACAAATGACTTAACACAGATGACATTTGGATTCTCTCGTGATGATGCAGGTAAGTTCTTAGAGTCTTACTATGAGAACAAGATTTACGAATCTGATCCATTTGCTAAATTAGACCAGAAAGGTGTTGGACAGCTGATCGAGATGGCAGCTAAGAAAGGAAAAGCAACTCGTCCAGATATCCACTTAGGAATCTGTGGAGAACATGGTGGAGATCCATCATCTGTAGAATTCTGCTACAGAGCCGGATTAGACTATGTATCCTGCTCACCATTCCGTGTACCAATTGCAAGATTAGCAGCAGCTCAGGCAGTATTGAAAGACAAATAAGTCGATCATTATTCATATAATCTATAACAATTCATTCTAACGAAAAGAGATTCATCAATTATGATGAATCTCTTTTTGGATATATGTGCAAGAACAAACATAATTTATACTTTTGATACTTACATCATGTTATAATATCACTATATATTAAAAGGGAGATTGATTTATGATCGATACATTATTATTTGATTTAGACAATACATTACTGGATTTTGATAAAGCAGAAGCCAATGCAATTACAAGGGCATTAGGTGATGTAGGAATTTCTGCGACGAATGAGATGCGTGATTGCTATCATAAGATTAATCTTGCTCAATGGAAATTGTTGGAACAAGGGAAAATGACAAGAGAAGAAGTAAAAATGCGCAGATTTAAGCTTTTATTTCAAGAATTTGATATAAAAGTATCACCACAGGAAGTGGCAAAACATTATCAGGACTATTTAGGACAGGGATACTATTTTATCGAAGGAGCCGAAGAAGTTTTACAGGAATTATCAAAGAGATTTCGTATCTATCTTGTAACGAATGGAACATTGTCTGTACAAAGAGGAAGATTAAAAAGTTCAGGAATTGAGAAGTATCTGCAAGGTGTTTTTATTTCAGAGGAAATTGGATATAACAAACCAAGCATTGAATATTTTGAGAAATGTTTTTCTAAGATTCCAGATTTTAAGAATGAGAACACAGCGATCATTGGAGACAGCTTGAGTTCTGATATTCAAGGCGGGATTAATGCAGGGATCAAGACAATCTGGTTTCACAGAGGACAAGATCTGACAGAAGATCCACAACCAAAACCCGATTATGAAATCAATAGTTTAAAATTTTTTATTAGAGATGTTAAAATAAAGACAGTAAAATTATTTATCTAAATTAAAATAAGGATTTTAGAACAATGAAGAAATTAAAAATAGCAGGAATCGTTCTGGTTTTGTTTATTTTGTATGTGATCATTGGAATGCTTGTACCATTTGTACATATGAAATCGGTAAGCAAAACAAATAAGTCAAAGATTCATACGGAAACATTTTATTCAACATCAAACGAAAATGGATCAGACCGAGCAAAGATCGTCAGTGATAATCAGGAAGCACTTGATCTGCGGTTGGATATGATACGAAAAGCAAAGAAAGAGATCATTCTATCAACCTTTGATATCCGTGAAGGAAGCAGCAGTGATGATATTTTTTCAGAATTACTCAAAGCATCCAGACGAGGCGTCAAGATAAAGATTCTGGTTGATGGGCTTTATGGAACGATCCATATGACAGGAAAGGATATTTTTGCAGCAGTTGGAAGTGAGCCAAATGTTGAAATTCGTTTTTATAACACGCCAAATCTTTTGAAACCATGGACGATCAATGGATGTCTGCATGACAAATATATTGTGTCAGATCATAAGTATCTCTTAATGGGTGGTAGAAATATGTTTGATTATTTCCTTGGAACACACAAAGGAAAAAGCAAAGGTATAGACAGGGAGATTCTGATCGTCAATCAAGGATCAAAAGATCAAGGTGCAGTCGGACAGATCAGAAGATATTTTCAAAAAGTCTGGAACTTAGAAGTCTGCAAAACAAAATTTAGTACATGCTCAAAGAATAAAAAAGAGAAGGAAGTCAAGCGCCTTTTATCCCATGCAGAGAAAGTGAAAGTTCCAGATTATGATTATCAAAAGATTACAGTTCCAACGAAGAAAACAACACTGGTAACCAATCCGACAACAATTTATGGAAAAGAACCAGTTGTATTTGAAACGCTGAAGCAGTTGATGTTACAGGCAAAAAGCAAAGTTATCATTCATACACCATATGCAGTGTTTTCTAAAGAAATGTACGAAGGGATCGCGCAGGTGAAACAACAGGTTCCGAACACAACAATGATCTTGAATTCAATCGCATCAGGAGATAATATTTGTGCATCAGCAGATTATCAAAAGAACCGATCAAAGATTTTAGGTACAGGAGTGTCACTGTATGAATATATGGGCAGACATTCCACACACGGAAAATCTCTGATCATTGATGATGATATAGCAGTGGTTGGTTCTTACAACTTTGATTGCAGAAGTACCTATGTAGACACAGAAACGATGCTTGTTGTACAAGGAAAAGAGATCACAAAACAGCTGGAAGAAGATTTTAGCAGATTAAAAAGCGGATCTTTGAAAGTGAATCAAGATGGAAGTTATCAAAATGATAAGGATGTAGCAGAACGCACGATGGATAGCAAAAAGCAGGGTATGATCAAGATTTTGTCTTATATCATACAGGCATTTCGTTATTTAGCGTAAACTCTCATCATAATATAGAAGGAAAAGAAAGACATGAAAGATATTAAAATCATATTTTTTGACATTGATGGTACATTGATCGCTATGGATCAAGATACGATTTCAGAAAAAACATTAGAAGCATTAAAGCGACTACAGGAAAAAGGAGTCAAACTTTGTTTGGCAACAGGAAGAGGACCGATGCTTGTCCCACATTTTGAAGGAGTTGAGTTTGATGCATTTCTTACATACAATGGGTCTTATTGCTATGATCACAGTGGAACACTCTATAGCAATTGTATTCCATTAAAAGATATTGAAAGGATCATTAAAAATGCAGACAAAATGGGAAAGCCAGTTGCATTAGCAACAAAAGACCGTATGGCTGCAAATGGAAAAGATCAGGACTTGATCGATTACTATGCATTTGGGAATGCCGAAGTTGATGTAGCAGAAGATTTCGAAGATATAAAAAAAGAAAAAGTTTATCAAGTGTTGATGGGTGCAAGAGTAGAAGAGTATCAAGAGATCTTAAAAGGTGTCCAGGGAGCTGAGATTACGGCATGGTGGGATCGAGCAGTTGACATCATACCGGTCAATGCAGGAAAAGGAGCAGGGATTGAGAAAATGTTAAAATATTATGGCATAGATAAATCTCAGGCTATGGCATTTGGGGATGGCAATAACGATATCGAAATGTTAAAAGCAGTTGGCAATGGAATTGCAATGGCAAATGCATCCGATGATCTGAAAGCAGTGGCAGATGAATCTGTGGAGATGTTTCGGAGGATGGAATTTATCATTATTGTTTGGAGAAGAGACTGATTTGAGCAGCAGATGAGGGCGATGAATTCTGTCCTCGTTGTGATGCAAATCTTACATTGCAGAAAAGATACTGAATATGGAAAAGCGTACGATGAAACCATTATATGCAAAAGACAAGCGGGATGCATGCATCATCGTAGCAGTGAACCACAGAAAATATGATCTGGGCGATATTGATGAAATACTGGAAAATCAAGGGTTGACGAAATTATCAAAAGGAATTGAATAACGGATTTATTACATCCTCACCATTATGGTGGGGATTTCTTTTTATTCAGAAGTGTACAATTGTAACCAAACAAAAGAAGGAGAAATGAATATGAAGAAGAAAATATTGTTAGGATTAGTGCTTATTTTATGTTGTTTTACCGGATGCAGCAGCAATAGTAGTAAAAATAGAGACGACAATAATCCGCCAGAAATCAAAATGTCAGATATTGATTGGAGTGTGAAAAGTGGAATCATTGATGATGAACGCAAGCTGACTTTTTCTTATAAAAATAATACTGATTATACTATAGCATATATTGAACTGACATTTACAAGGAAAGATATGGTGCTAGATGATTCAAACAGTGATATCAATATATATCAATGGTCATCAAATGATATGGCGAAAAAAACTGCAAAACCAAATTTCGATTGTGTTGTGGTTAATAGCGATGATAATGCTTATTTTTCGTTTAATGGATATGGGGTTAGTCGTAGACAATTTGAAGCATATGTAGAAAAAGTAAAAACAAAATTTTCAGATATTGAAACTGACGACAGTGACATAAAATATTTTGAAGCGAAAAATAATAATGGTGATGAAATAGAATTATCATACTATACGGAAATTCAGGTTAGAGTTACAAAGAAATTAGCGGATATTCAATAAATACATAGGAAAATATTTTACAAAAAAATTTCACAAGAGTATAATTAAAGAAATTTAAATTTACGGAGGAAGACCATGAGCAAACTTACAGATTTTATAAAGTTAATGACTGGTCATTTTGACAATAAAGAACAATTTGACAAAATGCAGACAGAAGGAAAAACATATCCATATGCAAAACACATCAATACAGCATGTAACGATAAAATCAAAAATCTCCCAGAAAACTTCAATGGTACATTTGTTGTAGAAGAAAGTTACTATAAAACAGATGGAAAAAGCCACACATCACCGCATCTTTTTCTTATTTCAGAAAATAATGAAGAAATTGTACTTTCTTCCTACGATATTCCGAATGGAGAAGATAAGAATACATTTTCTTATGATTCTATGAAAGCAGTAGATTACAGTGAACTGAACGAATCAAAAAAATTCACACCAGCACTTTATCGCGAGAAGGATGGTGTCTGGGAAGGCGGCAGTACAAGCCAGTTTTCACCAGTTATGATATTTAAATTATGGGAAAGATTTTCAGAGGATAGTCTGGAGGTATCAGAGATCATAGAAGTAAATGGAAGAAGAACATTTGGATATGATGATCCAATCGTGTATAAACGGAAGATTTTTGTTTGATTGTATCTCACTACACATCATGTTATAATGTTTTGTAAATTATAGCATAAAAGAAAGATTTCCATGGGCGAGCATAGTGGAGGTGTATATGGCAGACACTTTGAAATTACCAGTAGGTGTTGATAGTTTCGAAAAAATCAGAAGAAACAGATTTTATTATATAGACAAGACAAAGCTGATAGAACAACTTGTAGAAATGGGTGGAGAGGTAACACTGTTTACGCGTCCTCGTCGTTTTGGAAAGACATTAAATATGAGTATGTTGCGTTCCTTTTTTGAGATAGGTGCGGATGCTTTATTGTTTGAAGGGCTGTATATTGCTAAAAACAAATCCCTTTGTGAAGCGTTATTATCAACAAATGATTTCTATGATCCGAGGGATTTTGGTTTTACAGATCATGAGGTAAAGAAAATACTGGATGATTATGGATTGACATCACATTTAAAAGAAATAAAGGAATGGTATGATGGATATCATTTTGGTAATGCTGATATATATTGTCCATGGGATGTCATAAATTATATAGATCAGCTTAAGTATGATCAGTCAATGGATCCACAGGATATCTGACACACAAAGGCCGTACAGAAAGTGGAAAATACCATCTGGTAATTTCAAACCGAGAGATCAGGAATCTTTTTGTAAAGAAGATCAGAGAGTGGTTTTCGGATGTCTCAAGAAAAGATGGAAAGACACTGGAGGAATTTTGCAGTGCATTTATCAAAAAGGATTCCAAAAAGATAGAACAGATTTTTGGAGATTATCTCTGGAACACGATCAGTATAAGGGATACAGCAGTTGCCAAAGAAAATTTCATCAAGTACGGGATTGCATGTTATAAGAAATTTTCTAAAGTAGTGATAGGGGAATAAAAGTTTATGTCTGATACGATAAAAAGAAAAAAAACAAATATGATCCATATCGGCATCGGTATTCTGACGGTACTTTTAGTGGTCTTTATCGTCATCCTGATGCAGTTGGTCTCGAACATTCAGGGAACAGCCCGTGTTGTAAATTATGCGGGGTTAATAAGGGGAGAAACACAAAGGATCATTAAGCTAGAGAATTCCGGACAGCGAGAAGATGAGCTGATCAAGGAAGTGCAGTCCTTTATCGAGGCCTGCGTCATGGCAATGACAAATTAAAACTTGTACGGTTAAAGGATGATGATTTTCAGGATAAGATGAAGGAACTGGATGAATATTTTATTTCCTTACACAAAGAAATTTATCGCGTGCGGACGGTCGGCTATGAGCATACAGATATCATTTCAAAGAGCGAGAGATTCTTTAAGATCTGTGATGAGGCAACAGGTCTTGCGGAAGTATATGCACAGAGAAAAGCAACGTCATTAGCAACTCTTGAGAAATTCATCACAGCAGATATCGTTGTATTGATGCTGCTGATCGGATATGAGTTTATTAAAGCGGTCCGTTTTGCGGCTATGAACCGTATATTGCGGCATAAAGCTTATTTAGATAATGCAACAGGACTTCCGAATAAGAATAAATGTGAAGAGATATTAGGTGAACTGAATCCACCAGAGGATATTATCGTATGCAGTTTTGACCTTAATAATCTCCGTCGGATCAACGATAGTATGGGACATGATGCAGGAGATGCGTATATTTATCGGTTTGCTGTTTGTCTGCGATCTTCCATACCATCGGAACATTTTGTCGGAAGACTTGGGGGAGACGAATTTATCGCAGTGCTGCAGGGGCTTGATAAACAAGCGGTGAGAAAGCTATTTGAAGATCTTCGCAAAGATATAGCAGCAGAATCCAAAGAACATCGAGAGATTCCGTTAAGTTATGCAGCAGGTTTTGCTATGGCAAGTGATTATCCTGGCAAAACAATGAGAGAATTATTCAATGATGCAGATAAAAATATGTACATCAATAAAAACCATGTGAAACGGGAAGAAGCACTTGAAGAGAAGCGGTTGAATTATCAATTATTAAAACTGCTGAATCAACATGGAAAGAACTTTTTAAACTGTTTATATTGTGATGCTAAGCTGGATACATATCGTGTGATCCGTTCCAGTGAAAACTTTTTCTTAGCTTTAGATGGTGCGTATTCCAGTGCAGTAGAGCAGATCGTACAGGAAAAGATTGGGAAAGATGAGCAGAAGAACATTTGGGAAAGGCTTCAGATCACAAGACTTCAAGAGAAGATGAAGGAGAAACAGGATGTACAGGAATATCAATATGATATGCAGGAAGAAGGATTCTATAAGCGTATGACATTGATCCCAGTTGACTGGATGAAGATAAGAAATTACATCATTTTCTTCTGGCATTTGAAATCATCCGAAAAGGAGCTGACAATCAGACAGGGGCCAGAGAACAGTTACAGATTTATTATGAACAGCTAAAACAATCAATTATTGAAAATGACAGTTATGTCGATGCACTTTTGGAATTATCCGATGTGATCTATACGGTCAATCTAAAGACAGATATTCTGGAGAGAAATATTATTCTAAAGGGAAAAGAGCAAAAGAACAAAGAGCTGTTTCTTGATTATCCATTACCATGTAATTATCAGGATTACTGCGCAGAATATGAGAAAAAAGTCACGAAGGAGACAAAAGCAGAGTATAATATGACAAATGATACGAAAAAACTGCTGGAGAGATACAACAATGGTGACACAAATATTTCTGTGGAATATTGTTTTCATGAAGATAATGGAAGTATTCGCTGGGTACAAAAAACAATTCTTATGACACAGATCGTGGTATACGATGAAGAGACAATGAGTGAGATTCCGACAGTTTATGCGATCACGCTCTTACAGGATACATCGCAAAGACATAAACAAGAAGAATTAGAACACGCACGTTTACAGGCAGCGTTTGACGAAATGCGTACAGCAAGTCAGGCGAAGACCGATTTCTTAAGCCGTATGAGCCATGATATCAGAACACCATTAAATGGAATCATTGGACTTCTAAATATCAATGAAAAACATTTCGATGATCAGAAACTGGTATTAGAGAATCATAAGAAAATGGAAACTGCTGCCAAACATCTGCTTTCTCTGATCAACGATGTATTGCAGATGAGTAAGATCGAGGAAGGTCAGATCACACTGGCACACCAAGAGATTACTGTGAAGAAACTGATGCGGGAAGTTGAGACGATGATCAGAGAGCGGGTTCTAGAGGCAGGAATCCGATGGAACTATGAAGAAGATAACATAGATGACAGATATCCATATGTATATGCAAGCCCATTGCATCTTCGTCAGATCTTATTGAATATTTATGGAAACTGTATTAAATATAATCATCCGGGTGGAACTATTTCTACAAAGATGGAACAAATGGATGTTCATGATAAGATCTGTACGTATCGTTGGACGATCAAAGACACGGGAATTGGTATCAGTAAAGATATATCGATCATATTTTTGAGCCATTTTCACAGGAAAAGACGGATGCCCGAAGTGTATATCAGGGGACTGGGCTTGGAATGTCGATCGTCAAGGGACTGGTAGAACAGATGCATGGAGAAATCAAAGTGACAAGCGAGAAAGGAATGGGATCTACCTTTGTGATTACGATTCCATTTGAAATCGCACAGAAGAAAGAACAGCCAGTGGCTGAGAAGATAGTGGAGCAAGCAGATATTCGTGGTTTAAACTTATTAGTTGCCGAGGATAATCAATTGAATGCAGAAATCATACAGACACTTCTGACGGATGATGGAGCCAATGTCACTGTTGTGGAAGATGGGCAACAGGCAGTGGATCAATTTAAGAATGCTCCACAAGGAACATTTGATGCGATATTAATGGATATTATGATGCCGGTTATGGATGGATTGACAGCGACCAAGGAGATCGATCCATCAAACGAGACGATGCAGCACAGATACCGATCATCGCTATGACAGCAAATGCATTTGAAGAAGATGCAAAGAAATGTTTTGCAGCAGGGATGAATGCACACTTAGCGAAACCATTTCAGATTGATAAGGTTGAAAAAACATTAGTACAATGTATTCATAAGAGTATATAATAAACAATATAGTAAAAATCTTTTTGCATGAATTGATATAATGGAATTGGGTGATAATATTGTCATTCTAAAAAATGTAAAAGGAGACCCAATAATGAGTAAAGGAATAAACAGCAGAAAAGTAGCAGTGATCGGAACAGGATTTGTAGGTTCATCTTCTGCATTTGCATTAATGGAAAGTGGATTATTTACTGAAATGGTGTTGATTGATGCTGATAAGAATCGTGCAGAAGGAGAGGCATTAGATATTGCCCATGGACTCCCGTTTGCCAGACCAATGAAGATCACAGCAGGCGATTATGATGATATCGTGGATGCAGCGATCATTGTTGTGACAGCGGGTGCAGGACAGAAACCAGGAGAGACAAGACTTGATCTTGTCAAGAAAAATGTAGCAATCTTTCAATCGATCATTCCAGAGATTGCACAGAGAAAATGTGAAGGGATTCTTTTGATCGTAGCCAATCCAGTAGATATTTTGACACAAGTTGCAGTAAAACTATCAGGATTCCCTGAAAACAGAGTCTTTGGTTCTGGTACAACCCTAGATTCTGCCAGATTAAAATATCTGCTTGGAGAACATTTGCAGGTAGATGCAAGATCTGTTCATGCATGGATCATCGGAGAACATGGAGATTCTGAAATCGTAGCATGGTCAAGTGCCAATGTATCAGGCGTACCAATTTCAGAATTTTGCGAGATGAGAGGTTACACAGAACACGACGAGCATATGGAAGAGATTGCACAGGGAGTCAAAAACAGTGCATATAAGATCATTGAAAAGAAAAAAGCAACATATTATGGAGTTGCAATGGCTGTCAGAAGAATCTGTGAAGCAATCATCCGAGATGAAAAATCTGTATTACCAGTATCTTCTATCCAACATGATACCTATGGAATTGAAGGTGTTACATTAAGTATGCCAGCGATCGTAGGAAAAAATGGTATTGAGAAACAACTGGCGATCAAGCTGAATGAAAAAGAACAGGAAGCATTGAAGAAATCAGCAGAAGCCTTGAAAGAAGTGTTAGAAGATCTGGATATTTAAAAATTTATTTTTGGCCAGGAGGATTCGTATGTGGTTTATGATCAGGAAATTACAGAAAACAGATATAAATAGAGTTGCAGATATATGGTTAGATACAAATTTAAAAGCACATGATTTTATTCCTGCCAAGTATTGGAAAAACAATTTTCAATTAGTAAAAGAATATGTAATGATATGGTCGCAAAAATAAATTCACAGGAGAGAAAAGTAATTGGAAGGAAATTTAACAAAAGGACCAATTTTAAAAACACTAACGAAACTTGCGGTGCCGATCATGGCATCGTCATTTTTAGGAACATTATACAATATTACAGATATGGCATGGATTGGACTTCTTGGATCAAAAGCAGTTGCTGGAGTTGGTGTCGGAGGCATGTTTACGTGGTTTTCACAAGGATTAGCTTCGATGTCGAGAATGGGAGGACAGGTACAGGTAGCACAATGCATTGGACGTGGAGACAGAGAAGAAGCCCATAAGTATGCACAGACAGCAGTTCAGCTGGCAACGCTTATGGGACTTTTATTTGCAGCAGTGATGTTGCTGTTTTTGCATCCTCTGGTAGGATTCTTTCAGTTACAAGATCCAGAGGCATTGCAGGCAGCATTGTCTTACACAAAAATAGCCTGTGGATTGATCGTGTTTTCATTTTTGACACTCACTTTAACTGGAATCTATACAGCACAAGGAGATTCAAAGACTCCATTTATAGCCAATTTCATAGGACTTGTAACGAATATGATCTTGGATCCATTGCTGATCCTGGGGCTTGGACCAGTAAACAAGTTTGGGGTAAATGGAGCTGCGATTGCAACAGTAAGTGCACAGGCAATCGTTATGACTATTTTGATCCTTGGAATTATCCGACAGAAAAAACGAAATGTATTAAAAGGAATCAAATTATTTACAAAAATTCCATTCAAATATCTAAGTGGAATCTGCAAGATTGGTATTCCAACAGCGATTCAGGGAATGGTTTACTGTGGAATTTCCATGGTATTAACTCGTATGGTTTCAGGGTTTGGAGCAGAAGCAGTTGCAGTCCAGAGAGTCGGAGGGCAGATTGAATCTGTTTCATGGAATACAGCCGATGGATTTGGGACAGCTCTAAATGCATTTATCGGGCAAAATTATGGAGCAGGAAAGATGGATCGTGTCAAAAAAGGATACAAAGCCTCTTTGTGCAGCGTTGGAATATGGGGAATCTTTATTACGATCATATTTGTTTTTCAACCAAAGGCAATCGCAGAGATTTTCTTCCATGAACCAAAGGCAATTATGATCGCGATCGGATATTTGACGATCATTGGGGTGAGTGAAGCGTTTATGGCTGTAGAACTGATGACAGTAGGTGCGTTATCAGGATTAGGAAAAACACATTTATGCAGTGTGATCAGTATTCTATTTACCAGTGCAAGAATTCCGCTTGCAATCATTTTGGGTGGAGCATTGCTTGGACTGGAAGGTATCTGGTGGGCATTTTCTGTAACATCAATTGTAAAAGGAATTATCTTTGTATGTACATTTTGCTGGATCACGAGAGGCAAAGGTACGGTAAAAATGATGAAACTCAATAAGGAATAATAGAATTATTGCCGATAATATAGTTTGATCATGTTTAAGGGATGTCTAAAATATATATGTAGACTGGAAAGGATGTAGCGATGAAAATATATATAGACTTTGATGACGTTATCTGTGAAACAGCGAAGTATTTTACCCAAATTGCAAAAGAATTATTTAATATTGATGTGCCATATAGGGAAGTACAGTTCTTTAATCTTCAGAAATCATTTGATCTAAGTGGAGAACAGTATGATGAATTGATGAAGGCAGGGCATATTCCAGAAAATTTACTAGATTATGAAGAAACACCGGGAGCTTCAGAAGTGATCAACAAGTGGGTTGATGAAGGACATGAGGTTTTTGTGGTCACAGGAAGACCATTTGATTCTTATGAACCATCTAGAAGATGGTTGGATGAACATCACTTAAATAGGCTTCCTATTTATTTTGTTGATAAATATGGACGAGAAATGTGCAAACAGGATCATACCTATAATCTGACATTAGAAGAACTTTATTGCATGCATTTTGATTTTGCAATCGAAGATTCACCAGCTGCGTTTGAGCATGTGCAGCATTTTAAAGATTGTAAAGTAGCTGTATATGATCGTCCGTGGAACAAGCAGGTGGAATTTCCAGATGAAAGCTTTGTGAGATGCCTGGATTGGAAGGAAATAGATAGATTATGGCAACAGCAGGTTGCTTTTCAGACTGCAGATTTATCGATATGATAAAGATGACGGAGGTGACGACTATGGAAACAAAAAAGATAATTCTTAAGCTTAGAACAGAAAGAGGAATGTCACAAGACGATTTGGCAGATAAAGTTATGGTGACGAGACAGGCAGTATCCCGTTGGGAAAATGGAGATACAGTTCCGAATACTGATACACTAAGGCTTTTATCAAAAGAATTTGATGTTTCAATTAATATGCTTTTGGGAGAATCGAGAAAGCTGATTTGTCAGTGCTGTGGAATGCCGATGATGATGATTCTATCCTGGGACGTGACAAAGATGGTACATTGAATGAGGAATATTGTAAATGGTGCTATGCAGATGGAACGTACACATATAATGATATGGATGAATTGATTGATGTATGTGTAAAGAACATGGTAAATGAAAACTTTACCGAAGAACAGGCACGCTCTTATTTGAAGGAAATGCTTCCAAAGTTAGATTACTGGAAAAGATATGATGAACTCAGTGACAATGGGCAGTTTGAAGAGTTTAAAAAGCAATTGATGAACGAAATAAATGATCTGCATATAGACGGACTTCCAAGAGTAGACAAACTAAATGCACTTGTGGGGAAATATGTGAATCTTGAATATCAACTGCCAAATGGACAAAAAGTAAAGTTTTTGGATGATCAGAAAACTTATTTGGGAAATCAAATGGAGTCTGAATTCGGAGGAGACAGGTGTTTTGGTATTCTGGCAGACATGGATTTTATCATCATATGTACATATGAAAAAGATGGTGAAAATCCAGAACTTCTGATTTATAAAAAGAGATAAGATAAGGAAAAAGAAAGGTCTTGACAAATAAACGACCGTTTACTACTATTAAAGTGTAAACGGTCGTTTATTTGCTTTGGAGGAAATGTGTATGAGTAATAGGAAAGAAGAGATATTAATTGTAGCGCTGCATCTGTTCGCCAGAGATGGTTATGAGGCTGTCTCAGTCAGCCAGATAGCAGGTGAGCTTGATATGACAAAAGGCGCGTTGTACCGTCATTATAAAAGCAAAAGAGATATTTTTGACAGTATTGTAAAGCGAATGGAACAGCAGGACAGCGAACAGGCCAGAGAGAATGAAGTGCCGGAAGAGAGTATTGAAAAGACACCGGAAGAATACCAGAACGTATCATTTGATGATTTTGTGGAATACAGTAAGTCTATGTTTGAATACTGGACAGAGGATGATTTTGCATCATCGTTTCGGAAGATGCTGACAATAGAACAGTTTCGTAGTGAAGGAATGCAGAAATTATATCAGCAATATCTGGTATCTGGACCGGCAGGATACGTGAAGGATCTGTTCAAAAATATGAAAATAAAAGATCCGGAGGAGAATGCAGTTAAATTTTATGCAAATATGTTTTTCTATTATAACGTGTATGATGGTGCAGCAGATAAGGCGAAAGCAAAATGTCAGTTGAACAGATGCTAGATAAAATAGTAGAAGAAATGAAACAGTAATATAAGAGCCAGACGCTTAAGACGCAGAGCCGTTAATTCTGATACTGAAAAATTAGGATTATTGGTTTTTATTTTTAAGAAAGGACAATAAAAGAAATGGAAAAAAGTAATATTGAGATTCGTTTAGAGAAAAAGGAAGAACATCAGAAAGTAGAAAATCTGGTAAGAGAAAGTTTTTGGGATGTGTATCGTCCAGGATGCCTGGAGCAGATTGGGAGATTTGGCTGTTTTTTCGTCATGTTCATTTGTTATAAGTAATAAAAGATTGACAAGTTACCTTTGGTTACTGTAATATAAGTAACCAAACGGTAACCTATGAAGAAAATGAAGGTAAGAATAGTAAAGGTAAATCTAATATATACAGTGGCATTTAAAGAAAAATGAAAACAAAAGGAGAAGATATGGAATCAGATATAATTAAAATCAGCCATCTGAATAAAAGCTTTGGCGAAGTAAAAGCGGTAAATGATTTGAGCTTTCGTGTGAAAAAAAGAGAATTGTTTGCTTTTCTTGGAGTAAACGGTGCAGGGAAAAGTACAACCATTTCTATTCTTTGTGGACTGCTGAAAAAAGACAGTGGAACGGTTCAGGTAAACGGAATAGAAACTGACAAAGCCGGCGCACAGACAAAAAGGATGCTTGGTGTTGTATTTCAGGATAGCGTACTTGATAAACCACTTACGGTGAAAGAGAACCTAATGAGCAGAGCTGCTTTGTACGGCATTACAGGAAATGCCTTTGATAAGAGATTACAGGAGCTGGTCGAGATTCTGGATTTTGACGAGTTTTTAAACAGACCTGTAGGTAAGCTGTCGGGAGGTCAGAGAAGAAGAATTGATATTGCCCGTGCATTATTGCACAGACCGGAAATTTTGATTCTTGACGAGCCTACCACAGGGCTTGATCCACAGACAAGACAGTTAATCTGGAATGTTATCGAGAAGCTTCAGAAAACAGAAAATATGACAGTATTTTTGACTACACATTATATGGAAGAGGCTGCCAATGCTGGTTATGTTGTGATTCTTGACAAAGGAAGTGTTGCAGCAGAAGGTACACCGTTTGAACTTAAGAATGATTATGTACAGGATATAGTGTCTGTTTATGGTGTTTCCGAAGATGAAATAAAGTCATTGAACAGAGAATATAAAAAAATACGTGACGGATATCAGATAAAAGTAAGAAATACGAAGGAAGCTACGAAGCTTATTGTAGAGCATCAGGACCTATTCATGGATTATGAAGTAGTAAAAGGCGGTATGGATGATGTATTTCTTGCAGTCACAGGGAAGAAGCTTGGAGGTGAGCATTAATGAGAACAGTATTGGCGTTAATGAACAGGAATAGGAAACTGTTTTTTAAAGATAAAGGGATGTTGTTTACATCAATGATCACACCCGTCATTCTGATTGTTCTGTATGCTACGTTTCTTGCAAAGGTTTTCAGAGATTCTTTTACAGCAGCGATTCCGGATGTGATCACAATTTCGGATAAGCTCATTAATGGAACAGTAGCAGCACAGCTGACAGCATCACTTATGGCAGTAAGTTGTATTACTGTAACATTTTGTGTGAATCTGACTATGGTGCAGGACAAGGCAAATGGAACAAGGAAGGACTTTGATGTTTCACCTGTCAGCAGTAGGAAAATTTATTTGGGATATTTTCTGTCAACAGTTGCTAATTCTTTGATGGTCAATGGACTTGCGTTTGTATTATGCCTGGGATATTTACTTAAAATGGGATGGTATATGAATGCAGCAGATGTATTATGGGTTCTATTTGATATGATATTGCTCGTTCTGTTTGGAAGTACGCTTTCAAGTATCGTTAGCTTTCCATTAACAACACAGGGACAGCTTTCGGCTGTAGGTACGATTGTCAGCGCAGGATATGGTTTTATATGTGGTGCTTATATGCCGATTTCAAATTTTGGTTCAGGTCTTCAGAAGGCACTGTCTTATCTTCCGAGTACATATGCCACGTCATTGATTAAGAATCATATGCTTCACGGAGTATTCAGGGAGATGGAGAGAAAGCATTATCCTGGTGAAATGGTTGATGTAATAAAAAGAACTCTTGATTGCAATCCGGTATTTCATGGAAATGTGGTAAGTGTAAATCAGATGATTGGCATTATGATGGGAAGTGTAGCTGTATTTGGAATTATTTATTATATTGTTACCTTGCTGTCAAAGGGGAAAGATGGACGATAACTGTTACAAGAACTCCGATTTGGTTGCATTACAGTGGATTCATGGAAATAGTGTCACCGGACAGGTAACCATAATAAAAGTAACCAAACGATAACTTTATAACAGATTCAAATTAGGAGATAGATATGGAAAGTAAAGAAAAGAACACAAAGGAAAAAAATATTGGAAGAAGCCCTGAAGTTATTTGCACAGAGTGGATATATGGGAACATCCATGAATGATATTGCTTCAAAACTTGGAGTGACCAAGGCTGCATTGTATAAGCATTATAAAAGCAAGCAGGAGATATTAGACAGTATTATTGAAAAAATGAAGGAATTGGATATTGAGAGAGCAAAGCAGTATGAAATGCCGGAGGGTGATCTGGAAAAGGTTACAGCCGAGTATAAAGAAATGGCATTTGATAAGATCAAGCAGTTCACAAAGGAGCAGTTTCTTCATTGGACAGAGGAAGAGTTTTCAAGCTGTTTTCGTAAGATGTTGACATTGGAACAGTACAGGGAACCACAGATGGCACAGCTATATCAGAATTATCTTGCAAGCGGACCATTAACATATATGGAAGCTTTGTTTTCAGGAATGCTAGGCGACGCAGGAAAAGCCAGCCAGACAGCACTTGATTTTTATGGACCTATTTTTTTGCTTTACAGCATATATGATGGAGCAGAAGACAAGAGCCATGTGATAAAACTATTGGAAGAGCATATGGATCATTTCTTACAGGAAATGCAGATAAGTTGAAGGATAAAGCAATAAGACAAGATTGTCAGATAAGGATAAAGCGAGTATACCGATTATTGCAATGACAGCAAATGCATTTGAAGAAGATAAGAGAGATGCTATTGCAGCCGGAATGAATGGACATATAGCAAAGCCAATCCAGGTTGATAAACTGTTATCGATATTATCAGAAGTAATAAGGAAACAGTCGTTATATCGGCTAAAAAATGGTACTATGGGTAAAACTGATGATGTTTTTGCCGATAATGTGATATACTAGTTAGTAGATGAAATACCTTTTAGTTGCTGAAATAGCAAATCACTTCCGTTGCATTGACATGATTATTGATGATGCAAAAGCAGCTTTGACGGAGAAGTTCATCAAAGAACTTCACTTGGTTTTGAAGAATGGCACCAGCGATTCCAGAAAAGATTGGTTTGCTGTTGGTGATTATAAGAAACTTCCGAATGAAGTTGGCGGCAGGAATACAGCCCTTCCGGAAAAAGTTGCCGATAAAATGAAAGCCTTGCTGACGGAATACAGCACCAAAGAAGAAAAGACCTTTGAGGATATTCTGGACTTCCATGTGAAGTTTGAGCGGATTCACCCATTCCAAGATGGAAACGGTCGTGTGGGCAGATTGATCATGTTTAAGGAGTGCCTGAAATACAATATTGTTCCGTTCATCATTGAGGACAATTTGAAGATGTTCTATTATCGTGGATTGAAGGAATGGGACAATGAAAAAGGATATCTGACAGATACCTGTCTGACAGCACAAGATAAATATAAAGCATATTTGGATTATTTTAGGATTACGTATTAAAAGTAAAAGGGGATAGTGCGATATGACAAGTTGGAAAAATGTGATGTGGTATGCAGTTGATTTGTAATCCATTTTTACACCTTTTGCGGATGATATTATGCGAAAATAAACCACGGTATTTTGTGCAGATATTACATGTAAATATAGATGATGTTTGGGATGCAACATGATAGAAGGGTTATAAGAAAAATTTGTAGGAATATAAAGATATGGAATTAAGATTATTACGCTATTTTTTAACAGTAGCAAAAGAACAGAGCTTTACAAAAGCAGCAGAACAATTGCATATTACCCAGCCAACGCTTTCCAGACAAATGGCGGCATTTGAAGAGGACCTGGGAATAACATTATTTATTCGAAGTGGGAAGAAAATTTCGCTTACTGATGAGGGGATTCTATTAAAAAGGCGTGCCTTGGAGATTCTTAATCTTGAGGAAAGGACGCTTGAGGAACTGAAAGGAAAAGAAGAGGTTGTAGAGAGTACGATAACCATTGGATGCGGTGAATTTGCAGCAGTGGAGACATTGGCGAAGATATGTAAAATATATAAAGAAAAATATCCGCTGGTTCAGATTGTATTGCATACTGCAACAGCAGATGTAGTGTATGAGATGATGAACAAAGGGCTTGTAGATATTGCATTATTCATGGAGCCGGTGGACACCGAAGGGCTGGATTATATCCGGATCACAGATTGCGATCACTGGTGTGTCGGAATGCGGCCGGATGATCCGCTGGCAGAAAAAGAGTTTATAAAAAAAGAAGATCTTATTGGAAAGCCCTTGATCCTGCCGGAAAGAATGAACGTTCAAAGTGAACTTGCCAACTGGTTTGGGAAAGACTTTTCAAAATTACAGATTGCTTTTACGAGTAATCTTGGAACGAATGCCGGAGTTATGGCGGCAAATGGACTGGGGTATCCAGTTTCAATTGAGGGTGCTGCAAAGTATTGGCGAGAGGATATTCTTGTACAGCGAAAAATTTCTCCTGAAATCACGACCAGTACGGTGATTGCCTGGCGACGGAATATCCCATATTCTTTGGCAGTCCGTAAAATGATCGAGGAGATTAATGCTTTTCAGGCATAAAACAAAATTCAATATAAGCATTAGACATAATGAAGCGATAGAGCTTAAAATAGATGTGTAAGATGAATGTAAATCTTATACATCTATTTTTTGTGAAAAATACGTATAGAAAGGAGCTTTTTATTATTGAGTAAAAAATTAGTGGCATTTTTCAGTGCAAGCGGAACAACAAAAAAAGTAGCACAGATGATCGCAGAGGAAGTAAAAGCAGACTTATTTGAGATTGAGCCGAAGATTCCATATACAAGGCAGATCTTGATGGATGAATAAAAAATCCCGAAGCAGTGTGGAAATGAGTGATAAGAAATACAGACCGGAG
>ENA-OQLB01000136-OQLB01000136.1-human-gut-metagenome-genome-assembly--contig:-NODE-136-length-42153-cov-22.436135_pt1 | contig 42153 bp, 42 predicted proteins | sample MGYA00242656_ERZ504813 | MGnify/ENA primary metagenome ERZ504813 (study PRJEB26092, sample SAMD00036388) | human gut metagenome | host: Homo sapiens | study: EMG produced TPA metagenomics assembly of... | reverse complement strand
AATTCGGGAAGCTTGATGCTCTTCACGATCTGCCACTCCGACGCGCCGTCGATGCTCGCCGCCTCATACAGGGAATGCGGGATGGTCGACAGCGAGCTGTAGAAGATGAGCATGTTGTAGCCCGTGAACTCCCACGTCACGATGTTCCCGATACTGGCCAACAACACGCTGGGGGCGAGCACGTCGATGTCCGTGCCCAGGAAATCGTTCAACGAACCCACCAGGCCGTACTTCGCGCCGTACACGAAACCCCAGATCAAAGTCGACACCACAGCCGGCACCGCGTAGGGCAGGAACGTGGTGATGCGGAAGAACTTCGCACCGTGCAGCTTCATGGAATCCAAAGCCAAAGCCATCGCCGCCGACAGGAACAGCATGATGGGAACCTGCACCATAGTGAACAGGGCCACGCGCCATACCGAACTCCAGAACTGCGGATCATGGAACAGACGAATGTAATTGTTGATTCCCACGAACTTCGTGCCGCCGATCATCTGCTTCTGGAAGAAGCTGATGTAGACCGCGTACAGGATCGGGATCACGAACACGAACACGAACACCAACGCGAACGGCCACATAAACTTCCAACCACGCCAATCCGCCTTGTGTTTATTGACACGCACGGTTGCCGAATGCAGTGGCATATTGGCAACAACTTCCGTTGCTGACATCATTCTCTCCTTCGAGACATTTTTTGATTGTTTTTGATTGCCGCGCAAAGATTTCCGAGTGTGAAACAGGTGTGGATGGGAAAGCATCCCTTTCGCGCCTGTACTTTCACTCCACGGTGGAGCCTTGATGAATCGCACCCTGATCGTTGGACTGAAGAAATTCAGATTTCGATGATCGGGCGGTACGGTTCATGCCTTCGAGGACACCTGATGGTATTCTTTTTCCTTTCTTTCTATTGAACGGCAGTGGCATGATCCTTGCTTTTGGCGCCCTTGCCTGTAGTCTGCATCTTAAAACCGAAGGATTATGACTGACAAATAATTTCGATGATTTCGACGATTTCAATAATCAAGCACTCACCAGAACAGGCGCGCGCGACTGTATCGTGTGAGGGCCTACGAAGTTGATGGTTCAGCGCATGATAGCTGAACCGCCGGGTTGCAATTTGGCACATATTCCAGGCAATTTGTTGATGGAAATATATAGCAGAGCTGTTATTGGCGACATCGCTGTTGATTTACGTTATAGGTTTAATGGGCCGGGAGTCATTGCATATCTCCGTAACCTGTGCCCCTCCATGGGTTTTGTATGCGCCGCTTGAGGGGCCATTGTCGGTGGCGGTGCGGCTGCTACCGTTGGTCTCAGTGGAGTATTCGCTAATGTGACTTTCTCGTTCTTTAGACAATGGATCATCAATTGTGTTGGCCGTTGCGTGATGCAGCCGCGCGTGTCTGTTATGGTGAGTGCCTTGATTATTGAAATCGTCGAAATCATCGAAATTATTTGTCAGTCATAATCCTTCGGTTTTAAGATGCAGACTACAGGCAAGGGCGCCAAAAGCAAGGATCATGCCACTGCTGCTCAATAGAAAGAAAGGGAAACAATGAGGTTCTCGTTAGGAAAAATAATTGCTCTCTGCGGTGCTGCGGCGATGGTTGTTCCATTGGCAGCGTGTGGAACAACTCAGTCGGAAACTCCCGATGGGAGCGGTAAGACGGTTGTTAATGTTTGGGCTTGGGATAACAATCTTAAAGCTAATGCTAAGGTTTTCATGAAGAAAAACCCTAACATTGTCATCAAATTTACCAATGCCGGTAGTGGTAAAGATGAATACAAAGCTCTGAATAATGCTTTGGAAGCTGGCAGTGGAATTCCGGATATAGCATGATTGAATATTATGCGATTCCTGAGTATGTAATTAAGGGCTCTCTTAAAAATCTGAATGACTATGGGACTGCCAAATATAAGGATTTCTACACCCCAGGTACTTGGAATGCAGTGAATTTCAATGGCGGTATGTATGGTATGCCAGTCGACTCTGGACCAATGGCTTTTTACTATGACAAAGAGGTATTTGACAAAGCTGGCATTTCTGAGCCGCCAAGTACTTGGATGAGTTCTATCAAGATGCAAAGAAGATTAAGCAGATTGGTTCATATATTACTAATGATCCAGGGAACGCCGGATTCTTCAATGCAATGGTCTGGCAAGCAGGTGGACACCCATATTCCACATCTAAAGACGGCACCAAGGTTACCGTCAAACTCACTACCGATAAAGGAGTGCAGAAATTCTGTGACTTCTGGCAAAAGATGATTGATGAAGGACTAATCGAAACGAAGACAAAAAATAGTTCTGATGATTGGTATCGTTCAGTTGGTTCCGGAGAATTTGCGAGCGTGATATCTGCCGCATGGGCTCCCGGCATGTTTTTAAACAATGCTTCGGAGGGTGCTGGAAAGTGGCGAATTGCTCAAATGCCAACGTGGAACGCCGGCGAGAAGGTAAGTTCTGAGTACGGCGGCTCCTCCCTTGCCCTGATGTCGTCATCCAAGAATGCGGATGCTGCGTACAAGTTTATGGAATTTGCCAGCACTAATTCTGATGCCATCATGTCCCGTGTGGACCAAGGTGGTTTTCCTGCTGATTTGAAGACCATGTCTAACGATAAATTCCTTAGCCAGACTACTATGGTGAACTCCGATGGAGACACGGTGGATTATTTTGGCGGTGAGAAGTTCAATGCTGAATTCGCCGAGGCTGCGAAGCGTGTCACATCTAAGTTCGAATTTCTGCCCTATGACGTTTATGCGCGAAGCGTTTTCACCGACACTGTCGGGGCGGCTTACACGGGACAGACCACAATGAAGGAAGGTGTGAAGGCTTGGCAGGACAAGCTCGTTGAGCAAGGAAAGAGCCAAGGCTTTACTGTGAACGAATAAGGATAACAATGGCTGGAATCAAGGACGTGGCGGCTCTCGCAGGAGTTTCCATAAGCACGGTTTCCTATGTGATGACAGGGAAACGTCCCATAGGGGCAAATACCCGTCGGAGAGTATTGCAAGCTGCGCGGGAACTTGGTTACTTGGCGAAAAACGGTGGTCCAGCTCCGTTGAGTGGTGAGACTCATTTCGTCGCGCTGAGTTCGCCCGTCCATGATTCCACCAGCTATACCAACTATTGTGCTTATTTTCTAAATTTTCTCAAAGCGGCCAGGCGACTTGGCTATGAAACGTTGCTGTTGACTGAGGAAACAGGAGATGAGCAGCTTCGCTCTATCATCGATACTGGGATGGTGGATGGTGTCGCTCTTATGGATGTGACTATGAATGATCCCCGGATTGAATTGGCTCAGCTTTCAAGTATTCCGCTCATTTCTATTGGACATCCTATGAATGAAATAAATGTGCCATGCATTGATACCGATTTTATTGAAATGGGTGAAATGATCATGCAAACGCTTTGTCGTAATGGGCACAGCAGAATTCTGTTTGCAGGGGGGAAGGAGATTGATTACGAACGAAATGGAGGTGCAAATTACCTCATTCGGCTCAGGGCATCAATGCATGATGCTGCTGCGCGATACAAGATTCATATAGATGAAGAGTTTACCGACGAGGATGATTTCGATGCTGCCGAAAACCTACTTGAGAGGTTCATCTCGAGTGAGAACACAGCAATTGTGACTCAAGGCGGCCCATTGTTCCTTAATAACCTTGTTGCTGCGACGCGGCAGCGTGGAATGAAGATTCCTCAAGATCTTTCGCTGATTTCAGCGGGAACATATACAGATTCCATAGGCAAGCGTCTGAGGATAGATGAATTTCCCTTAATGCCAGCAGAGTTGTGTCAACTGGGCATGAGCATGCTTGTTCGACTTATGGATGGAACTCTAAAGGGAAAGGAAAAAGCAACATTGATTCATCCCGTGTATAGGCAACGTGGATCCATAGCATCGCGTTGATGAAGAACTTGATTTAATAAGGAAACAAGATATGACTGATTTCAATCGTTCCGTCCTTCCCGACGCCGTGCGTTCCAACGGCGCGACCCCGAACCCGTGGTGGGCCAACGCGGTGGTCTACCAGATCTACCCGCGTTCCTTCCAGGACACGAACGGCGACGGCATCGGCGACCTGAAGGGCATCACCAGCCGTCTCGATTATTTGGCTGATCTTGGCGTGGACGTGCTGTGGCTGTCCCCGGTCTACAGGTCCCCGCAGGACGACAACGGCTACGACATCTCCGACTACCAGGACATCGACCGCTGTTCGGCACGCTCGACGACATGGACGAGCTGCTCGCCGAGGCGCACAGGCGCGGTCTGAAGATCGTGATGGATCTGGTGGTCAACCACACGTCCGACGAGCATGCCTGGTTCCAGGCCTCCCGGGACAAGGACGACCCTCACGCCGACTGGTATTGGTGGCGTCCGGCCAGGCCGGGCCACGAGCCGGGCACCCCGGGCGCGAGCCGAACCGGTGGGGTTCGTATTTCGGCGGTTCCGCTTGGCAGTACGATCCGAAGCGCGGCGAATACTACCTCCACCAGTTCTCCAGGAAGCAGCCGGATCTCAACTGGGAGAATCCGGAGGTGCGCAAGGCCGTGTACAGGATGATGAACTGGTGGATGGACGTGGCATCGACGGCTTCCGCATGGACGTGATCACCTTGATCTCGAAACATCTCGATAGCCACGGACGGCTGCCTGGAGAGGTCGACTCGGAACTGTCCGAAGGAGAGATAGGCGAAGAGGGATACACGGACGCGAGCCCGTTCTGTTCCGATGGTCCGCGGCTCGACGAGTTCCTCGCCGAAATGCGCCGTGAGGTGTTCGAGGGCCGTGAGGGCTACATGAACGTCGGCGAGGCGCCGGGCATCACTCCGGAACGCAACGAGTTCATTACCGATCCGGCCCACAAGGAACTCGACATGCTGTTCCTGTTCGACCACGTGGGCGTCGACCAGGAAGGTTCCAAGTGGAACACCGTGCCGTTCGAAGTCAGGAATCTGCGTGCTCGTCTTGCCGACCAGCAGGAGGCCGTGAGGAACGCCGGCTGGGCCAGCCTGTTCTTCTGCAACCACGACCAGCCGCGTGTCGTGTCCCGTTGGGGCGACGACTCTGACCGCGAGTCGCGCGAGTTGAGCGCCAAGCGTTCGGCATGCTGCTGCACATGCACCGTGGCACCCCCTACATTTATGAGGGCGAGGAGCTGGGCATGACCAACGCCCATTTCACCAAGCTCGACCAGTACCGCGATCTGGAGGCCATCAACGCCTACCGCCAGCGCGTGGAGGAGGCCAGGTGCCAGTCGCCGGAATCGATGATGGCGGCCCTCGCGCTCATCGGACGGGACAATTCGCGCACGCCGATGCAGTGGGACGCTTCCAGGTACGCCGGCTTCACCGCGGCCGACGCGGCGACGGAACCGTGGATCGGCGTGAATCCGAACCATGTGGAGATCAACGCGGCCGAGGAGTTCGACGATCCTGATTCCGTGTACGGCTTCTACAAGAAGCTCATCGCCATGCGCCACGGCAACGCGACCGTCGCGACGGGCGAGTGGAATCTGGTCGCGGCAGACAGCGAGCAGGTGTATTCGTTCACCCGTACCGGCGGCGACGATACGATTCTCGTCATGGTCAATCTCACCGGTAGGACGGCGCGGGTGCCGGCGGAGGTCGCGCGATTGCTCGGGAATGGCGTGAGCGAGTCGCAGGTGCTGCTCAGCACCTATGATGCCGTACATGGCGTGAAGTCGATCGCTCGCGGCGAGCTTGCTCGTTGGGAGGGAGTCGTGATTCAGCTCTAATCGACTCAAGCTGACTTCATGTTCACGCTCGACCTTACCCTGGTTGAGTGTGGACATGAAGTCAATGTCAGGGGCGTGTCTATCTCCCAGAGTGGCGTCTCTTAATGGGGAAGTCGATGTCCGTCAAATGTGAACTGGAGAACACTGGCTGGTGCAGGGCCATCTAATTTACTTAGCTACTAACTTAACGGCAAATCTTAAAAGGTGCAGCCTCGCATGATTCTGGTGAGAGGTTTTTCGTTGTTCCGTGCTGCGGATAAGCGTCATGTTGTTGTTTGACGTTCAATTGTCATATGGGTCGTGAGACTTTCCGCGCCGAAAGTGGTTCCGAGACGTTATGGCTACGTAGATGGTACGTAGGCTCTTCTATGGCAAAAAGCGCACTGAAGCGCAACGCCGCGAGGATCGAACAGGATGGGCGTTCATGGCACCATTCGGCATACTGTTCGCCATCGTATTCATCATCCCGTGTTGCGTTTCGCCATTCGGCTTCTTCCTGGGTCGCGTATACGCGCAAACCTCCGTGCCGAACGAACTGCTGGAACATTCTGGACGTTTTTGGCCTGTCAGCGGGAGGATTCCTCCACTCGCTGGAAGAATTGGATGCTAATTGAGGAATATGGCTGTGAGTGAGTCGGAAGGTTTGAATATGGAACAGTCTCGGGAGCGGTTTGCGAATGAGGTGGACGTTGCGTTAGCGCAGTCGGCCCGTCCGTTTGCGATTCACAATGCGCGCAAAGTCGATGCGCGAGGTGTTGCGGAACATTATTGGCTGGTTTCCGATGGTAGCGCGATTATTGCGACTGGGAATCGGGACAATGATTTTGCTGCGGCATGCGCAAGCGTCGGTTTGGATGCCGATGCTGATTCCGATTCGGTCAGTTCGGTTGGTTTCGGCGATTCCATGACCGGTTCGGCCGGTTTCGTGACCAACGCTGCAGGCCGCATGATGACTCCCGGTTACGTCGACATTCATGCGCACGGTTCGTGGGGGAGTTCCTTCGATGATGGTGTGCAAGGCATACGCATGGCTCGCGCAGGTCATATGATGCACGGCACCACCCGTCAGGTGCTCAGTTTGATCACCAACCCGCTTGACGTGATGTGCGCCAATCTTCAAACCGTGCGTGGCATGATGGGTGCTCGCCCTGACATTCTTGGAGCGCATTTGGAGGGTCCGTTCCTTGCGTTGTCTCGCAACGGTGCGCATGATCCGGAATGCTTGAAAGATCCGGTTCCCGAATATGTTGATCGGCTTTTGCATGCTGCGAACGGCTGTTTGCGACAGATCACCATCGCCCCCGAACTACCGCATGGCATTGATGCGATTCGTCGTTTTGCTGCGGCTGGAGTGGTTCTTGCGGTGGGACATTGCGATGCCGATTATGCAACCGCCTGCAGAGGTTTTGATGCGGGTGCTGGCATTATGACGCACATGTTCAATGCGATGAATGGTTTGCATCATCGTGAGCCTGGTCCGATTCCGGCTGCTGTTGAGGATCCGCGCGTCACTGTTGAGTTGATTAATGATGGTTTTCATGTGCAGGATCCGATGGTGCGTTTGGGATTCGGCTTCGCTCCGCATCGCATTGCGTTTGTGACCGACGCTATGGCTGCCACCGATTGCCCGGATGGTCATTATTTGCTGGGTGCGTTGGATGTGAATGTGATTGACGGTCATGCTCGTCTTGCATCGAATGGTGCGATAGCCGGTTCCACGTTGACGTTGGAAAAGGCTGTTCAGCGTGCGGTGCTCGAATTAGGATTCACGCCTACCGACGCGGTGGAAGCCGCCACGTTGATTCCGGCCAAAGCATTCGGTTTCGATCGTGCGAACCCGGTCACCAAGCAGCCGCTCGGTCTGCTTGCCCCCGGCTATGCTGCGACGTGCTTCTGCTCAACCCCGCCATCTGGGCCGTCGAACACGTCTGGTGCGACGCCCACTTTCTTCGTTAAGGCGCGATTGCTGAAACGTAATTGCAGGACCGGCTTCGTAACAGGATGCCGGTCCTTGCTGTATCTCGAGTTTTTGTTTTCAGTTTTGCGGGGTGAAGCTGTCGCGGGCGACGAGAGATAACGCCCGGTTTTTGCGCACTTTGTGATTCGGGTTTCCCGGATATGAACATGGCCCGCACCGGGTACGATTTTCAGCCGCTAACACAGGAAAACCGCGATTGGAAAGAGGCACGGGCCATGTCCAAGGAAATCATACAGTTCGACCAGGCCATGTTCGAGACCAAGCTCGACGCCATGGTGCGCGACAAGGTCGAGCAGATCGTCAACGCGATGCTCGACGAGGAGGCCGACCTAATCGCCAACGCCGCCAGATACGAGAGAAGCGATGGACGCAAGGCGTACCGGGCCGGCCACTACGCGCGCAGGTTCACCGTCAAGGCCGGCAGGCTCGGACTCAAGGTGCCCAAGCTGAAGGGCGCGGTCTTCGAGTCGGCGGTCATCGAACGCTACCGGCGTCGCGAGCAGAGCGTCGAGGAGGCGCTGATCGACATGTACCTGGCCGGCGTCAGCACGCGTCAGGTCGACGACATCAGCCGCCTGCTGTGGGGCGAGCGGATGCCCCCGCAGACGCTCTCCGACAAGCTCAGGAAGGTGTACGACCAGATCGACGAATGGCGCAACCGGCCGCTGGGGGGCGAGTACCGTACGTGTTCATGGACGGTGTGTGGCACAAGCGCTCATGGGGCGGGTCGGTCGAGAACGTGAGCGTGCTGGTCGCCATCGGCGTGGACGACACGGGCCACCGGGAGGTCATCGGCGTGGCCGAGGGCATGAAGGAGGACAAGGCCAGCTGGGAGCAGTTCATACGGTCCATGATCGAGCGCGGCCTGAAGGCGTCAGGCTCGTGGTCGGCGACAGGTGCGCCGGGCTCGTCGCCACCGTCGGCGAGATGCTGCCGCAGGCCAGATACCAGCGGTGCATGGTCCACTTCATGCGCAACGTGCTCTCCAAGGTGCCGCCCACCCACCGCGAATGGGCGTCCGCCGCGCTCATGCTCATCTGCGCCAGGATCCGCTACGTCACCGTCAACGATTGGTCGAGCCGCCGCTACCTGGACATGTCCCGGCTCGACGGCATCATGCAATCAACCGACTGAAGTCATTCCCCCGACGACGGACCAGGCCACATTTGCGCAAACATCGGCACAACCTCTCCGTCGCCTGAGGGGCCTTTCTATGCCTTTGACCGGTGCGTACTATCCAAGGGCGGCATGCTGTAACACTGACCTAGCGCTGCTCCTATGTCACAGGCAGCAGTCAGAACAGCAAGCATCATCAGGTCGTCGCAATCAGTCCGTAAGATAGGCCTGCGCATCCAGCGCTGCACGGCAGCCCATGCCCGCTGCGCTGATTGCCTGACGATAAGTACGATCCACGCAATCGCCTGCAGCAAAGATGCCTGGCGCACTGGTCACCGTGCTGGCACCCTGCACCACGACATATCCATCATCGTCACGGTCCACAACACCGGCCGCAAAATCAGTGGCTGGCGTATGACCGATAGCCACGAATACGGCGTTGGTGTCCAGCGTGCTTTCTTCTCCGGTCACCACATTACGTACGGCGATGCTGCTGACACTGGCCGGTGCTACAGCCGGTCGTTTGAGCGTCAAGCCAGGAATGGCAATAGGTGCACCGGTGTTCTGTGTGGGGGAGGAGGTGCCGGTAATGGAGGTCACCACTGTGTTGGTCATCAGAGTGATGGTCGGATTGGCTTTGGCTCGGTCCACCATGATCTGCGAGGCGCGGAAGCTATCGCGTCGGTGAATCAAGGTGACCGAAGAACCGAACCGGGTCAGGAATAATGCCTCTTCAAAAGCCGAATCGCCACCGCCTACGACCACGATAGGCTTGTTCCTGAAGAAGAAGCCATCGCAGGTGGCGCAGTACGAGACGCCATGTCCGGACAGCTCCTGTTCGCCGGGCACCCCAAGCTTACGGAATGACGACCCTGTGGCGATGATAAGCGACGATGCCTCCAATTGGGAGTCATCGGAGAGTGTTACACGATAGGTCGGCTTGACCGAATCACTCTCACACGCCTCGATGGAAGAGACATCGTCTGCGATATAGGTTGTACCGAAGCGCTTGGCCTGTTCCTTCATGCGATCCATAAGATCCGGGCCAAGAATACCTTCCGGGAATCCGGGGAAGTTCTCCACCTCAGTGGTGTTGACCAACTGTCCACCTGGCGACAACGCACCAGTGACCATAACAGGATTGAGACCTGCGCGGCCAAGATAGATGGCGGCCGTGTAGCCAGCGGGACCAGAACCGATAATGATGACGTTATGTTTCACGTGAAACATTGTCACACCCCCATACGATATTCCGTGTCATTCAGCCAGATGCGAAGAAGGGGCGGTACCGTCGAATGTATGCGAACGGTACCGCCCTTCTTGGGTCAGTTATCGGCATAGATGCCGATTAGAAGACCTCCACCTTTTCGATGTACAGCTGGTTCTGCGGCAGGCTATCCGATGGCACCCACAGCAGCAGATCCTGCGTCTTGACGGCTTTGGTGAACTTCACCTCAGTAGTGCCACCTTCAGCAAAGGTGAATTCGGCCACCTGCTTGCTTGAGTGGGGTCCCCAGTGGTATTTGCGCGAATATAGCCCTTACCACCGGATGTGCGGATGGTGATAACCATGCGGTACGCATCCTGCGGCTGGTCAAGGTGCATGTAGTATGCGTACCCGGATTGGCCGCCAGGATTCGACAGGAAGTTGGCGCTGGAAATCGTAAACGCCGTGTTGTTCTCATGGCTCGGTTGCGGAACAGCGCTGGAATCCTTATCGCCGGACTTCTTGGCCTTGGTCTTCTTGGACGACGAATCAGCAGTCTCGGACTTCTTGGACTTGTCTGATGCCGAGTCCTTGGATTCGCTCTGAGTGGCATCACTCGATTTTGAAGAATCGTCAGTGGTGCCACCGTTCGTCGCGTTCTCGCTGCCACCAAATGGCACAGCGTCAGCATTGATATCAGGCCAGTCACCTTCACTGGAGTTGCTGGAAGCATCGGCAGGATTGTCTCCGGAGGATCGGAACGCATGCACTGCCCAAACAGCCGCTGCCACTACCAATATCAGAGCCACAATGATGGCAACGACCTTGGTCGACAGTTTGCCGAACAGATGTTCATCGGGCAGCTTGCTGTCAACCTCGTCATCCGGCACATCCTTCGGTGTGAAGCTCGGAGGAATGGCGCTTACTTCGGCAATGCGGGCCTGCTCCTCTTCCAAGGCACGCAGCGATTCCTCACCAGGAGCCACAGCACGGCCGCTGGCGTCGAACACGGGAATACGACTGGTTGTCTCTCCCACGGTGGCATCGGGAATACCGCCGGTAACAATAGGCACTGTCAACCGAGTATTATCACCCGGACCGCCGATGGGGGCCGGATTCATTTCGCTGTACCAGTCACCGGTGCCTTCACCGGAAAGATTTTCGTGCTCCCAGGCGTCAGAAAGGTTGAAGTCAAACAGACGGCGGGCATCAGACTGAGACTGGTTACCGTCAGCAGTACTGGACCCATCAGGCAGAGGAACCGGTGACATCGCGTGCGGAGCGGGGACGGCGGCCGTCTGAACCGGCAGGGAAGGGGTAATAGACAATTCCGGAAGACTGCTGCTGTTAATCAACGTGCTGGGAATAGGCACGATATCAGTCTCGTTGGCAGGCTTCAGTATCGCCTTGGTAATCGAGCAATCGCTTTCCACGCTCGGCAAAGCAATATCAGCATCGCTCAGTTCAGAGAGCGGCTTCCAATTACCCAACAAGGCGTCGAGTTCTACAAGGGCAGCCATTGGCAACGTATGATCGTCGGGCTCGCTCAAGGCCAATCCACGCTTGCAAATCACGCGGAATTCGCCAGGGGTGTCTTGCGGCAAGGCACGCAGATTGAATGTGGGTGTCGCTTGGCTTGGCGTGCGTGTCAGCAGGGTATAGAGTAATGCCGCAAGCTGGCGAATCGCATACCGTTCAGGACCGTCCGTACGCAGATCGGTAGCGGACGTATCGGCCAGCATCGTGGCACATGGTGCATCGGCAATTTGCACACCGGAGGTAGTCACTCGAACGGTGTCGGTTGTGATGACGATGCCGCTGGGAGTATCCGCAATGACCTCGCGCAGCACGTCGGCGCATTCTCCGATAATCGACCGGATGGCGCTGTAGCTGAGCGGCTTGGCGGTATCTACCATGTAGTCAGTCAGGCATTGGCCGCTATCCACCGGCATGACAATGAGAAGTACGTCGGATTCCATACGGTATTTCAGTATGGGAATCACACGATCAGGGCGAGTGGCGGCGATGCGACCAGCGAGCTTATCGATTGCGGCGAAAGCGCTGCGATCGGTAATGATGAACAGCTGGCAATCCTTTGCCAGCACACGGTCGTTGGCTTTCCATGCCTGAATGCCAGGCTCCTCACGCAACGATGATACCAAGGTGTATCGGTTGAGAATCGTGTCTCCGAGTTGCGGTTTCATAGTGCGTTCGGCTCCGTGTGATTGGTGTTCGAGATTGGTCTTAGATATTCTACGTGCGGGGCTATCCTTGACGGGCTCCGTCTCAGGATTGATTTACGTAGCGTCGACTTTTTTCCGGCTGGGCTGTCACAGCAACGTCCTCACTGGCCGGAGTCTTGTGTAGACGGGCCAGTATCGAGTGATAGGCGCTGATGAGTTCCGGGGTGTGTACCACCCACAACACAGCCACATATACTACGGCCAGCACAATGGTGAGCACCACGCAGATGGCCAGCGCAGACCACCAGCTCATGTGCCCGCCTACTGGTCGAATATCCGCGCCGAGCAGTGCGACTACCGGTCGTTTGATCAGCCAGACCACAACTCCGGAAGCCAGTGCCGCCACAATGGCCTTGGCATATGTCCTCGTGATCTCCCGACCGCCAAGATTGCCTTCGAACTTGCGGCGCAACATCATCAACGTCAGCGGCAACGCCAGTAATCCACCGAGGGTCACCGAGCAGGCGATGCCGAGTACCCAATGCTCAGGAGGAAGTACCATCATGCCGATGATCATGAATATTGAGGTGAATCCATACTGCATCACCGCGGACAGGAAGGGGTGAAGGCCGTCCTCAAAGGCGTAGAACGTGCGCTGGATCAGCAGGAACGCCGACCCCAATGGAATGCCCATAGACAAGGCGATAAGCGCATAGGAGATCAACATAGTCTCGTCCATCGAGACGGACGGAAGCAATGCACGGATGATCGGTTCGGGGAACACGACCATGGCGGCGGCGAAGAACATGATGAGCAGGCCCACATTATTCAGTGCGCTGACCAGGTCGTGCCGTGCCTCATCCAGATTCGCAGCTGCGATGGAACGGGAGATTTTGGGGAACATAGCCGTGGATACCGATACGGCGATGAGTGAATAGGGCAGGATGAACAGTGTGTACGCATTCTGATAGGTCGCGTTGCCTGCCACGCTGAACAGGCTGGCACCCGTCAGTTCGTGGGCGCGCTGCGGTGCGGATGTGGCGATACGGGTAAGGATAATGCCGCAGATCTCACTGGTGATCACCACGCCCAAAGAGCCTAACGCCACGGGACCCATAGACCTGAGTCCAAAGCCGCCAAGCCCGAAGCTGGTTTGTACTTGAACCCGATACGGGCCAGCGGCAGGAACAGTATCAGCGCTTGGAAGGCCACGCCCAAAGTCCAGGTGCCTGCGGTAAGCGCGATTTTGTCGGCGGTCCAGAATTCGAGGGGCTGTTCATTGGCCTTGCTGAACAGCAGAATAAAGCCAGTAAAACCGGCGCAACTAATAATGTTGGCACCGGTTGAGCTCCACGCATACGTGAGGAAATGGTCTTTGGCGGCCAGGATCTGACCCAATACCGTATACAGGCCGTAGAAGAACACCTGAGGCATGCACCACAGGGTGAACGAGGTGGTCAGGGCTATCATCTGGTGATCGTCGCTACCCACGTACAGGCGGGCAAGCAGAGGGCTGGCCGCCGCCATCACCACGGTCATGGCCAATAGGATGCCGATGGCCAACGTAATCAGGCGATTCAGTCGTTCTTGGGCGTCTTTTTCTTTCAACGTGCGCACGATCTGGGGCACCAGCACGGCGTTGAAGATGCCGCCGGACACCAGCGTGAACACGGATTGGGGAATCATGGAACCGGCCTGATAGGCGTTGGCCGCCAATCCGGTGGTGCCGATGGCCGCAGCGAGAAGAATCGTGCGGAGCTGACCGGTCACACGGGAAGCAGCGGTTCCCGTGGCCATGATCAGGGAATTACGACCTACGCTTGAACTCATTCGTCGGGGTCCTTCTTCCGATGGAACTGCCGCCACAGGCCGATAATGCCCAGTAGCACGGCGAAGCCGATGATAATGAAGCCGCTGGCATCACTGATGCGCATCACACTGGTGATCGCGGTGTCCTGCGTGTTGCCGAAGCTGTTGCCTTCCCGGTCGGTCAACGACACATGGGCCGTCGATGAGCCGGAAGTGGAAACGCGGATGGTGAAGGTCACCTGAGCGTCGCTATGCGAGGGAATATCGATGTCAGCGGTTCGCGAGGTGACGATCTGCATGGAGTCAGTCAGTGAGTTGACCTGCACGCTGACGGCGTAGGGAAGGTCATTGCTGACGGTGATTGGCATTTTCGCGGATTCGCTGAACACGGATATTGATTCCGATGGGTTGATGCGTACGCCGTTCAGAAGATCGCTGGCCAGTGTTTTCGCGGCTCTGACCATGGCTTTTCGCGTGGCTGTCGGCTGGGGGGAGCCAGACATGGATCGCAGCGCCATATCGTCATGCAGCACCAGCAAAGAGCCAATCCATTGCGTCGGATCGTTGCTATGCGAGGCGGTGTCATTGGCATCCTGCCGGGCCAGGGCCTGCGGTCCAACGACGAGACCTCGTCGGAATCAATCTCGTTCCTCAATATGGAGGTGGCCATGCGCATGATGTCATGCCGGCTGTCAGCCAACTGTCTCAACGCCGACCGGGTATTGGCGGTGTTGGCATCATCGGCCTTGTCGGGATTGACCGAATCGCTGACATTGTACGGATCGGCCTCGGCCATGGTCTTCAGGTCCGTCAGATTCAACCAAGACGCCTGCTCGAAGGCGCTCATCACCTGATCGATCCAGCCGGCCTCCGTGGTGCGGGAGAACGTCATAAGCAGGTATCGGGATGTATAAGGCTGTTCCATCTGGTAGAACGCGCTCTGAGCGACCAGTCGGGCCAACCGACCGGCATCGCTGGACTCGGCCTGCGCGTCCGTGCTGGTGGCTTGGCCCTTGGCCAGCGTGCCCAAGGTCGATTGCTCCTTCAGCACGGTGACATCGCCGGCAGACGTATCCACCACGTAGGTGCTGTGTGTACGGCTTCAGTCTGGTCGGCATCGAAAGAGGCATCGGCAATCACCGTGTCATAGCCCTGCTCTCGTGCCGCGGTCAGCGCATCCAACGTCCAACAGTTGTTGCCCTGCCATGCGTACGCGGAGGGTGTTTCGGAGTCGTTTCCGGCGGCATACCATGCGGCCGCCTGCTTGGCGTTCCACTGTTCAGTGGTGATGCCGGCCTTTTCGTAGGCCGCGGTATCACCCAGCGCGGTATAGGCGGTGATGTCAAAGTCGGCGGGCTGCATGATGCCGGCAATGGACGGTTGCACTGCGGACTGACGCCAATACAGAGGATCCGCGATCACTTGCAGCGAGCGGTGCTTGGCGAATGTCTGCCCAAGGGATCGCGCGGTATCGGCATCCTGCTCGGATAAGGATATGGCTTGCGTATCAGTGGCTTTGGCCGCGTTGCCGGCGTCGGCGTTATCGGACTTGTCGGCCTTGTCCGTGCTGTTGGACTTGGACGATGTTGATGTCGAGGAAGTGGCGGTTTCGGCAATGCGATTGCTGATGGCCTTGTTATCGACCTGCCAGCCGCTGGCGGTGTAGGGCATGGCCACGGTCAGGTTCATGGCCGGTGTCGTCGCGGTGTTGAGCCATCCGAAGATCGGGTCAGAAAACTCGGCAAATCGGCGAGTATCTGATTGCCGACGATATACGACAGCATCAGCGGCTTCGGCCCCCAGCTCCCTATGGAGGCAAGGGTCTGCTGATTGGCGTTCACCTCGATGGTGACGGTGGCAGTGCCGCCGGCGGGAATCATGGCACGTCAACGGAACCCAACTCGTTGGGGGTGGGGATGGGGGCGTTGTTCTCGGCCCAATTCTGAATATCGGTGCGCGAGACAAAGGTGAACAGCGTATTGGTGGTCAGGTGCAGTGTGCCGCTTGACGTGGCCGTGCTGTCCGTATTGCTGATGACCGCGGTGACATGATAGCCCGATTTGGAGGTGACGATGGGGGTGCTTTGCGTGATGGCAATGCTCTGCTTGGGCTGATTCTCGGTCTGATTGCCCGTTGCGTCCGTCGTATCGGATGAATCAGTCGTGTCCGTCGTATCGTTCGCGTAAACGGTCAATGGAGCGGCCAGCATCGCCACAACGGCGACGCCAGCCGCCAGTGCGTGTGCCAGACGTGTGCAATGTCGTAAGACTCCGGGTAGGTTCACTCGTTTGCCTGCCTGTTCTTCTTTCTGGCGTAGAGCCACGCGATTTTGCGTTCGTTGGGATAGCTCAACACGTCATCCAAATCTTCAAAACGTACCCAGATGCGTCTTCCGCCTCATGATCCGGGTCTCCTTCCACCGTCAGTTCGCCGCCGGTCTGTTTGAGCGCGAAGTGATGGACCAGCTTATGCACGCGCTGCGTGGTGCCGGTGAACCAGTAGTCGATGGTGGCGATGGAATCGATCACCTCGCCCAGGATGCCGGTCTCTTCATGCACTTCGCGCACAGCGGTCTGCTGCGGGGTCTCACCTTTTTCGATATGCCCCTTCGGCAAGCACCATTCGAGATGGCCGGAGCGGGAATGACGGGCGATAATGGCCACGCGGTTCTGGTCATCGAAAATCAGACCGCCTGCCGAATATTCGCGTACGACCGGCAGTTCCTGGGCATCCAGTGAAGCGAATGTGGTCGGACCGTCCGACGTACGGCGTTGCGGCATCATGGCCGGAGTCGGGCCGGATGGCGTCACCGGTTCTACCGGCACTGCCGGTTCCGGCGAGGCAACATCTCCGGACGGGTGCCGGCCGAAGACCGTGGCCGGCGTGGGATGCGCTGACGTTGCGGGCCTCACTGGTGCTGCAGACGGCGCTGAGACCGGCATGGTGACCGGCGTTGCGGCCGGTGCGGTACGTGCCGCAGGCGGCATCAGCACGTCGCGCGGAGTCGGTATCGCTGTGGTGTGCGCGGCGGCGGCCTTGGCGACCGCAACGGCAGCATCTACGGCCGCGTGAGCGGTCGCCGCGGGATCGTTCGTGACGATGGTTACGGACGTTTGTGCCGTGGCGATAATCGGCTCGACCTCGGCAATCGTCTCGGCACCGGCCTCGCCGGCGATACCATCAGCCTGCCCCTCGATAGTGCCGCTGGTAGTGGCGATGGTGACGGTGGCATGCATGCCGAAGACGGTGGCCGGTGTGGGCATCATCGGCTTCGGTGCGGGCATGTCGCTGGCGGCGTCCGATATTTCGGATTCGGATGGTTCGGGTGTGGCGGGCGTTGCGGGTGTGCCAGGCACACCGGAATGTTGCGCAGTCGGTACTGCGTCTACTTCGTCTTGATGAACGGCCTGATTGGTGGAGTGGCTCGCGGTGCCGCCGACATCGGAAGAATCGCCCGAATCGGCGGAATGATGCGGAGTTTCGGACGTATACAGCAGGTGGTCTTGGGTATGGCTATCCGCCGAATCTGGTGTTTGCCCCAGCATGCGGGCAAGGTCGGCGGGCGTAATCATATTCTCCACCTTACTCAACCCCGTGTGCAGGTGGGGTAACGGTATGCTGGTAGGGCAGAAAAACGTCGCACGCGGGAAGGTGCCCATTGGATTTCGAAGTATGGCCTGAAGCCATCGAACTTGGTCGACTGTTCGCCGAACAGGGTTACGAGCTGGCATTGGTCGGCGGCCCGGTCAGGGATTTGCTGCTCCATAGAAAGAGCCACGATTTGGACTTCTGCTCATCCGCACGGCCTGAGCAGTTCGAGCCGATACTGCGCCGGTGGGGGCATGACGGCTTCTGGGACATGGGGCGCAAGTTCGGCACGCTGGGTGCCATGCGCCGCCGCCCGGACGGCACCGAGGTCAAGGTGGAGGTCACCACCTATCGCTCTGACACGTACGATCCGGACTCGCGTAAGCCCGAGGTCAATTATGGCGACACGCTTGAGGGCGACCTGTCCCGCCGCGACTTCACCGTCAACGCGATGGCTCTGCGCGTGCCCGACCTGCAATTCGTGGACCCGTTCGGTGGTGCCAGTGATCTGTCCAAGGGCGTGTTGCGCACGCCGGTGGATCCGCGACAGTCCTTTGACGACGATCCGTTGCGTATGATGCGCGCCGTGCGATTCGTGGCCCAGCTGGCTTCCGTATCGCGCCGGACGCGGCCGAGGCGATTACCTCGATGCGCGACCGCATCGACATCGTATCCGCCGAGCGTGTGCGCGACGAACTGACCAAACTGCTGCTCTCCGACCGTCCGCGCGCCGGCCTTGAGGCGTTGGTCGAATCCGGTCTTGCGGACATCGTCTTCCCGGAAATTCCGGCCCTGCAATTGCAGATCGACGAACACCACCGCCACAAGGACGTCTTCGAGCACACGATGATTGTGCTCGAACGTGCTATCGCCCTGGAAACCGGCCCGGACGGCCCGGTGCCCGCCCCCGACCTGACGCTGCGCTTGGCCGCCGTGATGCACGATATCGGCAAGCCGAAGACCCGCCGGTTCGAGTCGGGCGGCAAGGTGAGCTTCCACCACCATGACGCGGTGGGTGCCAAAATGACCCGCAAGCGTTTGAAGGCGCTGCGTTTTGACCACCATCTGGTCGAGGACGTCTCGGAACTGGTGAATATGCACCTGCGCTTCCACGGCTATGTGGACGAGCCGTGGACCGATTCGGCCGTACGCCGGTATGTCAAGGATGCCGGGCACCTCTATGAGCGGCTGAACAGGCTCACGCGTGCGGATGCCACCACACAAAACAAACGCAAGGCGATGATCTTCTCCCAGGCCATGGATGAGATGGAGGAGCGCGTCCGCGAACTCAAGAAGAAAGAGGACTTCGACGCGATCCGCCCGGATCTGGACGGCAACGAAATTATGGAGTTGCTGGGCCTGGAGCCCGGCCCGATGATCGGCCGCGCCTACAAGCACATGCTGGAATACCGCTTGGATAACGGTCCGGTGGACCACGATGTGGCCGTCGAAGAACTCAAGCGCTGGTACGCCGAGATTCAGTAGTCCGATACTAGTCCGATACCAAAAAACCGTACGCTGAATACGTGTCAGCGTACGGTTTTTCGCGAAGATGAAGCTGTATGCGCCTTACTGCGCCGTGTATGCGTCGTGTTTGGTGTCGGCGGGCAGCTTGGTCATGCTATCGGCGGCCTTGCAACCCTCGATATTGGTGATGGTCTTACCGGATTGCGGGGAGGAGTTGGTGTCCTGCAGATCGTTGAACGTGGCGCCGATGACCACATCGATGAGCTGATCCTCGCGAGCCGTCATGATCATGGTGCGTCGGTGAAATTGCCGATCAGCGTATACGCCTGATTAATGGCGTTCTTGCCGAAGTAGATGGTGGTGCGTTCAACGTCGGTGCTGGAATAGTTATCGATTTTCTGCACGCTGAATCCACGATTGGCCAAAGCTTCACCCACGGCCTTGGCGAATTGGCCGTGAGAGGTGCCGTTCATCACGCGAATGCCGACCGAAGCGTTGGACACGTATTGCGCTTTGCCGCTGCTGTCCTTGACCGCGCACGGCGCCGCGTTGCCGTAATTCGGCTGGCTGGCCGGAGTCTCCACTTCGCCGAGGCCGAAAACGTGGAAATTGAACAGTAGGGCTATGACCAGCACTACTGCCAATACCGCGCCGCTGATGGAAAAGACGATGGTCTGGCGGCGGCGCACGTACGCCTTGCGGGCTTCACGTTCATCAACCTGATACGTCATCGGTGGACTTCTTTCATGGGTCGGGTGGCTGGTTGCTACCTTAGCGTCACTGTCTGACGCTGATATTGGGGTGTTCGGGAGATTTGGCTCGAATAATACGATCGACCACAGCTGTATCGCGCCACACCTCGATAATGCGTTGTGCCGCTGCCTCGTCGGCGGCGAAAGCGACCACTGAGGGGCCGGATCCGGAGACGAATGCATGGCTGGCACCCGCCTGCGTGGCGGCGTCGATGGCCTGCCCGCTGCGGGGATGCAGGCTGATTGCCGCAGCCTGCAGATGATTGCGGTCGCCTTCTGCGGCTCCCACGATGTCAAAGGTGTGGTAGACCTCAGGAGTGCTGAGTTGCGACTGGTATGCGCCGACCAATACTTCGCCGCTGAATCCCTGTTCTATCAGCGCCAGCTCATCGCGGCTGCCGGGGGCGATATCCGTGATGCGTTCGCCGAAACCGGTGCCGTATGCAAGGCCACCGGTCAGGCAGAACGGCATGTCCGCGCCCAACGTGGCAGCAATGGTGCGCAGGCGCTCTATGGGCAAGTTCAGCTCCCAGAGACGATTGACCGCCAGCATGGTCGCCGCGGCGTCGGCTGAACCGCCGCCTAGTCCGGCACCCACGGGAATGCGCTTGGTGATGGTCAACGCCACATCCGGCTCGCGCTCGGCCGCCTGGGCCATGGCGAAGAGGGCCAGTACCGCATGGTTGCGGCGCATGTCGCTGCGTGAGGAGGCCAAGTCGCCCAAATAAGCGCCTTCGAGCTCCAGAGAGAATCCCGCTCCGGGTTGCTTGGCGGTTGCGGTGACGGTGTCGTATACGCCGATTGCACAGTAGGTGGTGTCCAGTTCGTGGCGTCCGCCCCATTCGTCGTGAGCAGGTCCCACTTCCAAGGTGAGATTGGTTTTCGCCGGGCAATCCACCGTAATGGTGATGGGGGAGAGCTCATCGAACTGATGTCGGGCAGCGGCTGGGCGTGGATGTGAAATTACCGGACTCATTGTGCCTCATCTCCATCTCCACACGATTCGATGGCCTTGGCCAGAGCGGTGAATTCGGCGATGGTGAGCGTCTCTCCTCGACGGGTCGGATCGATGCCGGCGATGGAGAATGCCTCGGAGGGCGCAATGGTCTTCAATGCCGCGTGCAGGGTCTTGCGACGCTGACCGAACGCCGCATCGATCAGACGAAATACGAGTTCCCGTTGTGTGCCGTCGTCTGTGCTGTTCGCAGTTCCCGGGGCAGCCGGGTCATCGGCCTGATACCGGGTGAATTTGACGAGCGCGGAATCCACATTGGGAGCCGGCCAGAACACATTGCGGCCGATGGTGCCCACCGTTCGGCGGTGCCATACCAGGCGAGCTTCACGCTCGGCGTGCCGTAGATCTTGGAACCGGGCTTGGCGGCGAGTCTGTCGGCCACCTCTTTTTGCACCATCACCAAGAACGAGCCGAGGTTGTCGAAACGCTCCAACAGCGTGAGCAGAATCGGCGTGGCCACGTTGTACGGCAGATTGGCGACCAGCGTAAACGATGCGTCATCGCTGAAATCAGGCACGTTCTCCGGGGTGACGGTTAAGGCATCCCGATTGACGACGGTGAGTCGTGACGTGGCTTCGGGCATGAATTCGGCGACTGTGCCCGGCAGTCGTTCGGCCAACGGCGGATCGATTTCGACTGCGGTCATGGTGGCGCCGGTTTCCAGAATCGCCAATGTCAACGATCCCAGGCCGGGGCCGACTTCCATGACATGATCGGCAGCGGTCACTCCCGCCTCGCGTACGATACGACGGACCGTGCCGGGGTCGATGACGAAGTTCTGCCCGAATTTCTTGGTGGGGCTGATGCCGGCATCGGCCGCGATACGACGGATATCGGCGGCACCTAACAGGTGACCAGTGGCGGGAATGGTGTCGTTCATAAGCGTGTGTTCCTTGTGGGCTTCGTAACCGATCAGTACCAACCGACTTGTTCGGAATGTTGCCATGCCTTGGACGGGCTGCCGTAGGCTTGTGCGATGTACCACAGACCCCAATCGATCTGTACGGCGGCATCGTCACGGTAATTGGCACCGAACGCAGCCATTTTGTCTGCTGGTAGCGACTGAGGAATGCCGTAGGCACCGGAGCTTGCGTTTTCGGCATACCACAGCAACTGGACTCGCGGTCCATAGTTTGACCAGACAATCCCAGTCGTTGCCTGTCCACCCGCGCTGCGCGGCGGCACCGGCGGCATAGGCCTGAGCCTGGGCTACGGTGGCGTGCCAGAGTCGGCCGGAGGGCGTGGTGGTTGTTCCTGAATCGGAGCCGGAAGAGCCGGAATTGTTGTTCGTACCGCCGCCGGTGTTGCCGGCATTGTTGTTGGTATCGGTGTTCGTGTTGTTGCCAGAGCTGCTGTTGTTCTTGTCGCCTGTGTTGTTGGCATTGTTACCGGACGACTCGTGCTGATTGTTGGAACCGGAATCGGCCTTGCCGTTATCGGCGGAGTCGGATTTTTTGTCGGAACCTTTATCGGTATCAGACTTGGCGGCGCCTACGGCGATGATCTGGTCGATGGCCATCGTGGTGACGGTCTCCGATTTCAGCGTCTCCGATTCGGCCACGCCATCCACATAGGTGACGTCGTACACCTGCGTCTTCTCGCCGTTGACGCCCTGCTGGCGCACATCGGCCTGCCCTTCAGCCAGATTCGGGTCGATGATGGTCTGGGTGGAGAACGGAATCACGGACGTGCGCGTCTCCTCGCCGTGGGTCACGCGGCGTACGCGCAGAATGGTCTCGTCGCTGTCTTTCTCAACGCTGACGCGATCCTCCTTGTTGAGCACGATGCCCTTGGAATCGAGGATGGAGGCGGCCGGCAGCTTGCCATTGGGGGCCACGGAAGTCTTGCCGTCCGCAATGACGGTGACCGGGCCATCCTGATTGATGACCAGTCCGCCGGTGAGCTGGTTGTACACATTGTCGATGTCGACGGTGATTTTTGTGGCGTTGTTCTGGTTTTCCTCGAAAAATCCCAGCAACTGGTCGGCACTGGTGGCCACGGTCCAGAAGGGAACGGACGTGCCGTCGATGTTGATAGTGGTCTGGTAGGCGGACTGTACGGTGACCACGGCATGATTGGCGAGTTGGTCGCCGGACGAGGTAGTGACGATATCGTGGGTCTTGATATCCACCCCTTGTTCCTCCAGAAGACGGGTGGCCGTCATCGCATATGTGGTGACTTGGGTGGTTTGCCCGTTGATGTTCAGGCCACGGATTTACGCGCGGTGAACGCGAATGATCCAGCCAGCGCGATACTGGTCGCCGCGATACAGGCGATTACGCGGATGCGACGCAGTGTAACAAACCGCTGCGGGGTCCAACGCCGTGCCATTGCCATACTCTTCCTGCTGGGTGAACGATTACGCCACCCATCGTAACGGTTGTTCCGGCCCGTACTGCGGTTTCACCGGCCACCGTCACCATTCCTGCTCGTCAGATTGTTCTGAGCTCAAAAAAAGGAAAAAAGAAGAAGGGGGCGGGAGAGAAGGGGATGTTCCCGCCCCCTTGAAGGCGCGGAGCTGGTTGGGGGACGCTCCGCCCTCATTCCAGGAAGCCCATAATTGGGGGAAGGCTCCTGGAGTACTTACCCAAGGTAAGAATTATATGCGTAGAAAAGTCTACGTATCACATAATACGCCATTTTTTCTGCGCGACGAGCCTCTTGTCGGGATCGAACCGACGACCTGCCGCTTACAAGGCGGCCGCTCTGGCCATCTGAGCTAAAGAGGCGATTGTTCTTAACGCGTAAATCGTTGCGAACAAATGACTAGTATACCGGTACTTCCCGAGTGGTCAATTTAAGCCGAGCCGCAGGCGGTATTGCATATGTCGCGGCGTCAACTTATTCGGCCACGCAGCATCAGGAGGCGACCGAAATCGGCTTTCCGCTGGCACCGATGGATGGCATTTTGCCTTCCACGCCTACCTGGTCAGCATCCAGCCCAATGGACTTGAGGAAGCCGTCCACCATATTCGTGTCCGCCAGCGTGAGCTGCTTCAGATCCCAGTATTCGCCGTTGATGGTGAGTGTGGGGGAGGAGAAGGCGCCGGAGCTGTTGAACAGTTCGGGGCGCAGGATCGTGTAGTTGTTGGAGGCGGTGAGCCAGTCGAGGTATTCGTTCTTGCCGCTGAACGCCGCGGCGGCCACATCCTCGCTCACACCGGCCTTGACGGCCTGCTTCTCCAGCTTGGCGTTGTTTACCGGCTCGTAATTGGACAATCGCCCGGCTGGAAATCCTCAGCGTAGATGTTGGAGAGGTAGCTCATGAGGTGGTCGGGATCGTCATCATGCTCGGCAATGTAGATGGCACCGTTGAACACGCGGTTGGAGTAGTTGTCGGAGCTCTTATTGTTCTGGAAATTGAGGAAGTGCAAATCGATGTTGAGCTGGCCTGCGTTCATCAGCTTGACGAGCGTCGGGTCGAGTTGGCGGTTCACCGAGGCGCAGCGGGGCACAGAGGTTCCATGTAGATGGATACGGTGGGAGCCCCCTCGGCTTTCTGGCCATACCCTTTGTTGGAGATTACGAAGCCGGCCTTGTCGTCGGCGTTAGCCGGCTGGGTACTGACTTTCTTGAGCTTGCTATAGGCCTCGTCCACGGTCATGTTGCTTTGCTGGCTACTGCTGCTGGTGTTGGACGGCCGCATAGCCTTGTTTACGGCGAATCCAGCGATGGCCACCAGCACCACAATAATGGCCACCACAATGCAGCCGATGATGGTCTGCTGCTTACGTTCCTTAGCCGCCTGCTCGGCCCGTGCCTGCTGGGCGGCCTCCTCGGCCGCTCGGCGCTCAGCGCGTGTGGCACGCTTGGCCTGACGCTTCGGATCTGACATAGCTATCCCCTTGCAATCGCTTCAATGTTTGGGCCCCATCATAATGACCGGGCCTGAGGAGGACTGCGCCCAGAGCTGATCTGAGGTGAATTCCCTGTAAAAGTGTGACGGAACGAACGTATCGGATACACAACGGCCATGTGTGCGGATGGCTGATGTGTGAGATTCCGCCCCGCTCTAGGCGAACGGCATCCAGTTGATCGGCATGCCAGAATCGGCATCGCGCACAAGGCCACGGTGATGATGGCCCATATGGTGAACAGCACGGTGCCGCGCCCGCCGCCCTTGGGCGCCGGCGCCACTGGAGCAGGTGGAGCCCCACCCACTTCGGTGGATGGCGCGCCCGCCGGGCGACTGTGTTTGAGCCCGCGCAGTACGCCGCCCCCCAGCCGAATCATCATCGACTGTGGGGCGAACACAGTGACCAGCCAGCCGATGGCCATGAAACCGCCCAGCGCCAGCCCGGAAGCGGAGAACGGCACATCATTGAGCAACGGCACCGGAATACCCCAATCCGCGGTGAAATACCAGGAGATGGTGTGAACGGGCAGTGCCAGAGCCGCGGTGGCCACGGCGGTTCCCGCCATATAGATGATGACTAGCAGCAGTATGCGGGGAATGGCCAGCAGCAGGGCTTTGACCAGATGCCAGGGAAAAGTCGCCACGCGAATCCACGAATCGGAGTTTTTGCGCTCGCCGCCGCGTTTGCCCTCGCGCTCAAGCTGGGGTTCGGTGTTATAGGCCAGGGTGAGCAGTAGCCACAACAACGCAGTGGCCGCGATGATGGCCACGAGCGGAGCATTTGCCGCCAGTGCCGCCAGCGGCGCCGCCAGCAGGATCAATGGCAGGGTGCCGCGCTGCAGATATTCCCCTCGCTTCACGTCCACCGGATTGGGCATGGGAGGATTTTGGACCATGGTTTCGGTGGGGGCCGCTTGGGCGGTTTGGTCGATGATGCGCTGCAATGCCGGGCGAATGGCGGGGTCCACCGCTGTGGGCTGGTTGCTTGCGGGATCCCAGCTGCTCTGGGCGGTGCCGGACGGGGGGAATGATGACGGCTGCGGCGTGGGGAGTACGGTGGTGCGCTCGGCCAGCGGCGTGGTTTGGTCCGGCATCGGTGTGGTCGCGCCGGTGAGTACCTGTGTGCCGGCGTCGTCGGTGAAATCGGCAGCAGCGTCGGGCAACAGTTGCGTGCCTGCTCCGCACCGGCCGGCGGACGTGGCGGCATATCGGCTAAGGGCAGCGTGGCGGTAGCGGCGCCAGCCGGCGAGAATACGACGGTTTCGCCATCGCCGTTATCGCCCTTATTGCCGGAGAACACGGCCATGGTGGGAGCCTCAGCGGCTTCCTCGGCCGCGCGCCAGATGGTTCGGGGATTATTGCGGTCAACGCCGCCGGCCGCGCCAAAAGGGGGCATCGCCTCCGCGGCTTCGGCAACGATCGCAGCCGGTTGTCCAGCCACGGCTCCCGCGGCGAACGGTCCCGTCTGCTCGCCCTGCCAAGCGTTGGGATTCAACGCATCCAAGGCGATGGCATTCAGCAATTGATCCGGCGTGCAACGATCCCTGCGATCCGGGTCCAGTGCAGAACGGAAGGCAGCCAATGTGCCGGCCGGTAGTCCGGAAAGATTCGCGTTGCCCGAGGCCTCGCGCTCAAGTACCGCCATCATCGGCTTGGTGCCGAACACAGGCGCGCCGGTTGCGGCAAAAGCGAGCACGGACGCCACCGACCACCAATCGGTGGCGTCGTCGGATTCGGCACCGTCAATAATCTCGGGTGCGATGAATCCGGGTGTACCCATCACTAGGCCGGTGCGGGTCACGTGACTTTCGCCCTCGCCCATCGCGATACCGAAATCGACCAATACCGGTCCGGCGGCCGACACCATCACATTGGTGGGTTTGATGTCGCGATGGACGATGCCGGCCGCATGTACGGCTTTGGTGCTTCGATGAGCTTGCGGGCCAAGCGTTCCAGATCGTCGCCCACATACCGGCCATTGGCGGCCACATCATCCTTAAGATTCTTGCCCTCGATGAGTTCAGTGACGATGAACGCCAACGTATCGTCGAGTTCCATATCCACGATGCCGCACACACCCGGATGATTGACCTTCTTCAAGGCCATGGCCTCGCGCCGCAGGCGCTCGCGCGGCGTGACATCGGGCTTGAGGTCGGGGTCGTGCAGGGCCGTGGACGCAGAGCCGGAGCCTGCCACTGACTCGTCGGTCAGGGAGTCGCGCAGAATCTTCATGGCATAGGTGGTGCCGCCGTCGTCGCGCACCCGCCACACCGACCCCATAGCTCCTGAGCCGAGCCGGGAGATCAGCGTATACCCACCAACCACTTCGCCGGACTCAAGATTCAACGCGTTCAAATCGCTCATGCCCTCCATCCTAATGCCTTGCTGGTGCATTATTCTGGCTCTCTCCTGGGAGGCCGAGCTTGATATTTCTTGCTCCCCTCTCTGAGAGGGGAGCCAAGAATAAATGCCGTTTACGTATTGAGAAGTGCCGTTTACGCCATTAAGGTCGATTGCCCTGACCGGATGTGGTAGCAAATTATGCGCTCGAAATGACAGGATAGGTGCGTGGGCAGGTGCGCCAGTCGTGAATTTGCGACTCTATAACCATCGGCATCAAGGATGTGTCGGCGGTGACCCAAAGGTGAGCCAGCCGGGCACATTCAACAGTGGCACAGCGATGCAAGGGCAGTATCGTGAGCCGCTGATCGAATCGATAACGATATCAGATTCGAATGCCGCGACTTCGCCGGTCGTACCTTCGAATACTTCTCCGAAGACGGCTACCTGTTCGGCGTGATGGCCTCCCAGCAGGTCGCTGACGCTCCGGTCAAGGCCTGAGGTGTGTCTCCGATAACTGAATAGCTAAATAGAATGGACGGCCTGCTGAGTGCTACTCAACAGGCGTCCATTGTGTATCTGAATGCGAAAAGTCATTATATGGAACGGAATATATCGATACTGTGCATTGTGCCGATTACTGATTCCGACGCAAGTATTCGCGCAGGAAGGGCACGGCAAAATCGACTTCGCCTCGTTCTGTTTCGCGGATAACGAAGGCGTCAAGGAGGCGTTTGCGGTAGGTGGCGGCATAGTTAGGCGTTTTGCCCATGCGCTGTGCAACATTCACGGTGGAGAGGGACCATCTGACGCTGCCATGGCTTCGAGATACTCACGGTCGTTTTTGGATAAGCCTTGCAACTCCGGGATGCACACGGCGTTATCAAGGTCAATACGTGCTTCCTCGATACCTGCCGTAACATCAGCGTCGATGATGGTATCCGAGTCCCGCATGTCTGCGGCATCCCAGATATGGTAGCCAACCAGTTGAATCATATAGGGGTATCCGGCTGTCACATTGGCTGCAGTGCTTAATTGAGCGTCGGTGATGGACATGCCGGAGGCGCGGAATGTTGTGGCGAAAGCATCGCGCACTTCATCAAGAGGAATATCTGTGAGTATGTTCGTTTTCGCGCGACGTAGGAACGTGATGACTTCGTCATTGAACAAATCAGAAATCATCTGTGGGAGACCGGCGAACACGATGGCGATATTGCGTCGTTCCCTGATTTGATGCTGTATGGCAGTGGCGATGGCAATCATGTCGGATCGCTCAGCCGCTTGAGTCTCATCAATGGTGATAAGCAACCCAGCATGGCGCTTCTCAAGCGCATCCAACCGTCCGGCAATGGCACTTCTCAACGTTTCGGGCATACGCTTCGGGGATAGTTCGGCTTCTCCGAGGCCGATGCCCGCTCCAGCAAAAGTCAACGATGGTCGGATAGTGAGGTGGTCAAGGGCCCCTCGCCCGGTTCGTAAGGCATCAACAAGGCGTTCGCATAGTCCGGCAGAGGCCGTTTCTTCGATGACATCCCATCTGCGCGCTTTGGCCCGGTCTCCGAACACAGTGAGCATCACGGTTTTTCCGGTTCCACGAGCGCCGGTGACGAGCATAATGCGCCCTGGGGCACCGACTCCGTTATCGAGACCTTTCTCGAAATCGCGGATAACTTTGCCTCGGCCGATGAGCAGGGGCGGTTCCCCTCCTGCCGTTGGCTTGAATGGGTTTTCCTTTGCCTTCATGTGGACCGCCTCCTCGCTGAATCAACCTAAAATAAAAATTATCAAAAATATCAAAAAATAAAAATTATCAAAAGTTGGGTTGAGCCGACTGAAGAAAACAGCCGTGGCGACAATGATTCTGCCGCAATCCGCGGTGACAACAACTGACGCGGACCTTCTTGGCAGAATCGTTGTTTGTCCCGCTTCGCCAATCAACGTCGCTCAAGTTCGGTGCGCAGACCGGCTACCGTAGCGGTCAGCTCACGCACTTCCTCGCGCAATAGGTCGATTTCGGGATTGGCTGATGTTGCAATAGCCTCTTGCGCGGCTTCCTTGGCCACTTCCTTCTCCCGAGCGTCCTCGCGCCGATCCGTCTCCAGATTGACCTGATCCACGATCCACGAGGCCAGCGTGGCCGTCACAATACCGATCAACGCGATGCCGGTGAACATCAGCACCACCGCAATGATCTTGCCTTGGAAGGTGACCGGCGAGAAGTCGCCATATCCCACGGTGGTCACGGTCACGAACGCCCACCACAACGCCGTGCCGAAGTCGGTGATCGTGGATCCGGACGCCCCGCGCTCCACGGAATACACGGCCAGCGCGCCCACGTACATGAGCATTCCCACCGCGCCGACCGCGTATACGGTGATGCGCCCGCGCACCGCCATGCCGGAGGTGCGGTTCAGCACGTGCAGCACGGTCAGCAAACGCAACAGTCGCAAGGGCCGGAGCATCGGCAGCGCGATGGTCAGCAGCGTGAACAGGTTGTGCTTGAACCACCGCCAGCGATCGTCGGCCAACCACAGCGAGACCACATAATCGACGACGAACACCACCCAGATCACGTTGATGACGGTTTCACACAGCGCGATATGCGTGCGGGAGAGAATTTCCCACGAATACACCACCAGAAACACCACGGACAGCACCATCAGCGGCCAGTCCGTCCACTTCTTCCACGTCTTCAGTCCCATATTCCGATTGTAGTGGCGCGCCCGCTGCGCCACTGCGGAGCATGACTCCGGACGTCAGTGTTGTATACGTTCGTATACATTTCACGTTGTGTACGAACGTATACAGCGGTATCTTTCATCTCGCATTTCCCTTATGACTATCACCACAGTGATATAATCAAGAATATGTAAGGAGAGAGAGAAGGAGCCGGCCAATGGAGACCGCATCGATCGAACTGTGGCATGGCTCTTCGCATGTCATCAAGCATCCTGAATACGGGCTGGTCAAGCCGAACAACGATTATGGCCGCGGATTCTATTGCACGCGCAGCGTCGAGCTGGCCAAGGAATGGGCGTGCGCGGGACTGGATGACGGTTTCGCGAATCGGTACACGTTGACCACGGACGGGCTCCTCTTCCTGGACCTGTCCCAGCCGCCCTACACCATCCTGAACTGGCTGGCCATGCTGGTCGAAAACCGTCGTTTCCAGCCGACCACCGCCGTCGCCGCGCAAGGCATCGAATATCTGAAACAAGTGTTTCTGCCGGATGCCAGTCAGGCTGACGTCATCGTCGGATATCGTGCCGACGATTCGTATTTCTCGTTCGCCCGCGCTTTTGTCAATAACGCGATTTCCATCGACCAACTCGCTGAGGCGATGCGGTTGGGCGAGCTCGGCAAGCAGATCGTACTCGCCAGTCCTCAGGCATTCGCGGCACTGCGGTTCCAAGGCTGCGAAATCGCCCGCGCTTCGACCTACCACGGATTGCGTAACGAGCGCGACCGCACAGCTCGCGAAGCCTACCGCCGCAAAAGTGCAGAAGCCGATCTCGACGGCCTGTTCATGCGCGACATCATCCGCGAGAAAGTGACCAACGATGATCCCCGCCTATGATGAGACATACTTGCCGGACGCCATGGCCAACTTGGCCGGCGCCTTCGATTATGCGCTGAACGATTGCGGGTTGCCGGTCGGCCTATTCATGGACTTCTTCGCCACCTCCGAGGCGGCCGCGCTTTTCGGGCGAGGCACGCCCAAATACGTGTGTGGCATGTCCGGCGAGGAGCTGGTGGCCGAAATCATGCGGCAAACCGGTTGGGCGCGCATTCTCGATATGCCGCCAGCCGCACTGCGCGCCGGCTCAACACCCGAATACTGGGCCGGATGGGTACTCGCATACTGCCAATGGGCCAGGGGAGTGCGGTTCTCGGACATTCTCGATGTGCTGTCGCTCGACGATATCGTGCGACTGCACCCGACTCTGCACGAAGCCGACGAAAGCCGATTCGTCGACGTGTACGACGAGCGGGCCGCCCATAATCGCACCGAGGGCGACTCCCGGCTGCACACGATCCGCGTGCGCGCCGGACTCAGCCAATCCGGGCTGGCCCGCCGCTCCGGCGTTACCCTGCGCTCCATCCAAATGTACGAGCAGCGCCGCAAAGACCTTGGCAAAGCTGCCGTCTCCACCGTGCTCGCTTTGGCCCGCACGCTTGGCTGCCGCATCGAAGATCTGTTGGAGCCGTAAAGACGCGGAGTAGTATCGCGCCGCATCGATTCTGATAACTGAACAACTACTTTTAAGGCCCGGCCGGATGCTCGTTTGGACATCGGCCGGGCTTCTGGCTCCACACGGGGTGCCGAGGTATCCGTTCTCCGCTTCGAGGGCTGATTTGGCCTTCCGTAGAGGTTTACTCCCGTTTCGAGGGGCTGGTGGCCCGCTAGAACACGGGTATAAACGGCTTCGCCCCACCGTCATTCCGCCATTTTGGGGATGCGCTTACTTGAGTACCAGCCCCTCGAAACGGAGATAGATCTCCGGAAAGGGTCAAAACAGCCCCTCGAAACTCAAGATGGCGGTTGCAGGGCGGTTGAGGATCAGTCGAAGAGCGGTTCAAACGCAAATGTGAACAATGCCACATGTGATTGGGCGGGTCGCTGCACGCCGATTTTCGGGGGTGCATGGGAATGGCGGAATATCAACGAAAAACCCTATATCTAGGTTTGTTATGTGACACGCGCCACTACATATAGTGCCTTGATTTCAAATCACACCGCTGTAATATGGCCTTCGCTTCACTGTTCATCAGAACCACATCAAGGGGAGTCGCCATGACCGTCACCGTGTTCACCAAGCCGCATTGCCCGCAGTGCGATGCCACCAAGCGCCAGCTCACCAAGCTGGGTGTGCCGTTTGAAACCGTGGACCTGACGCAGAACCCCTCCACCCTTGAGCAGCTGCAGGCCGCCGGTTTCCAGCAGGCTCCGGTGGTCATCACGCCGGACAACTCCTGGACCGGCTACCGCCCCGACCTGATTCGCGAAGTCGCCCAGCAGGTGGCCGCCGACAACCGCGCCGCCGCCACGGTGTCCGCGTGAGTCTGAGCCAGCCCGAATTCGCGGCCGAAGGCAAGACGATCGGCGCATTGGTCTACTTCTCGTCGGCCTCCGAAAACACCGCACGGTTCGTGGCCGGATGCCGTTTGCAGGACGAAGGCATCAACGTCTACCGCATCCCGTTGCGGGCCGCCGACCCGGCGCTAAACGTCCGCGAACCGTACGTCATCATGGTGCCCACCTATGGCGGCGGCGTGGTCAAGAAAGCAGTGCCGATTCAGGTCAAACGCTTCCTCAACGATCCAGCCAACCGCGAGTGGATTCGCGGCGTCATCGCCTCAGGCAACACCAATTTCGGTGAGGCCTACTGTGCCGCCGGAGACATCATCGCCGCCAAATGCAAGGTGCCCTACCTCTACCGTTACGAACTCATGGGCACCCCGGAAGACACTGCCGCCGTGCGAAACGGCCTCGTCCGCTTCTTCACCGAACAGTAAATCTTGACCCCCTCGAGGTATTGGCTCCCCTCTCCGAGGGGAGCTGTCAACGAAGTTGACTGAGGGGAGCAACTGTCTGAGTAAACACACTTCTGCCATATTCCAAGGATTTCCAATGACTGACCTCACCGCCACCGGCCTGCCGCTCGACAATACTGCCGACACCGCAGCGGAACAGTACGACCCGGCGCACGATTACCACGCGCTCAACGCGATGCTCAACCTCTATGACGCCGACGGCAAGATCCAGTTCGACAAAGACAAGGCCGCCGAACGCGAATACGTGACCGGGCACGTGGCCGCCAACAGCAAGCGGTTCGCCTCCACCGCCGAACGCCTCGACTACCTCATCAGCAACCAGTACTACAACCCCGACGTCTTCGCCCAGTACTCCGCTGAATTCCTCGACCGCTTCTACGAGCACGTCGAGTCCGCCGGCTTTGAATTCGGCACCTTCCTCGGCGCTTTCAAGTTCTATACGTCCTACGCCCTCAAAACGTTCGATGGCCGTCTCTACCTTGAAGACTTCCCGCAGCGTTGTGCGGCAGTGGTTTTGGAACTCGCCGCCGGCAACGAAGCGCAGGCCACCGAATACGCCGACGAAATGCTCGCCGGCCGCTTCCAGCCCGCCACCCCGACCTTCCTGAACCTCGGCAAGGCCCAGCGTGGCGAACCGGTCAGCTGCTTCCTGGTGCGCATCGAAGACAACATGGAGTCGATTTCGCGCGGCATCAACGCGGCCCTCCAGCTCTCCAAGCGCGGCGGTGGTGTGGCCCTGCTGCTGAGCAACCTGCGCGAGCTCGGCGCCCCGATCAAGCACATCGAGAACCAGTCCAGCGGCGTGATTCCGGTCATGAAGCTGCTGGAGGACTCCTTCTCCTATGCCAACCAGCTCGGCGCACGTCAGGCGCGGGCGCGGTGTACCTCAACGCCCACCACCCTGATATCCTGCGCTTCCTGGATACCAAGCGAGAGAACGCGGACGAGAAGATCCGCATCAAGTCGCTGGCTCTTGGCGTGGTGATTCCGGACATCACGTTCGAACTGGCCAAACAGAAGGCCCAGATGGCCCTGTTCAGCCCGTACGACGTGGAGCGCGTGTACGGCAAGCCGTTCGCCGACATCTCCGTTACCGAGCATTATGACGAGATGGTGGCCGACGACCGCATCAAGAAGACCTACATCGACGCCCGTAAGTTCTTCACCACCATCGCCGAACTGCAGTTCGAATCCGGCTACCCGTACATCGTGTTCGAGGACACGGTCAACCGCGCGAACCCGATCGAAGGTCGCGTGACCATGTCCAACCTGTGCTCGGAAATCCTGCAGGTTCAGGAGCCGAGCGCATACAACGAGGACCTCACGTATGCGCATGTCGGCCGCGACATCTCCTGCAATCTGGGTTCGCTCAACATCGCTAAGACGATGGATGGCGGCTTGGGCCACACGGTGGAGACGGCGATCCGCGCACTCACCTCGGTGGCCGAGCACACCAGCATCAACGCGGTGCCTTCGATTCGCCGCGCCAATGAGGAGGGCCACGCCATCGGTCTCGGCCAGATGAACCTGCACGGCTTCCTGGCCCGCGAAGGCATCCAGTACGGTTCTGAAGAGGGCCTCGACTTCACCGACATGTACTTCATGACCGTGGCCTACCACGCCTACCGCGCCTCGCACGCGCTCGCCGTGGAGCATGGCCGCACGTTCGCCAGCTTCGCTACGAGCGACTACGCCAAGCCGGCCGGCCAGGGCAACTACTTCGACAAGTACACCGATGGTCGTCGTTCGCTCACTCCGCGCACCGAACGGGTCCGTGCGCTGTTCGAACAGTACGGCATCGCGATCCCGACTGCGGCCGACTGGGAGGCCCTGCGCGACGCGATTCTGAAGGACGGCATCTACAACCAGAACCTGCAGGCCGTGCCGCCCACCGGCTCGATCTCGTACATCAACCATTCCACGAGCTCGATTCACCCGATCGCCTCCAAGATCGAGATTCGCAAGGAAGGCAAGATCGGGCGCGTGTACTACCCGGCCGCCTACATGACCAACGACAACCTCGGGTACTACAAGGACGCCTACGAGATCGGCTGGAAGGCCATCGTCGACACGTACGCCGAGGCCACCCAGCACGTGGATCAGGGACTGTCGCTGACGCTGTTCTTCCCGGACACCGCCACCACCCGCGACCTCAATAAGGCCCAGATCTACGCCTGGCGCAAGGGCATCAAAACCCTCTACTACATCCGCATCCGCCAGCAAGCCCTGGAAGGCACTGAAGTCCAAGGCTGCGTCTCCTGCATGCTCTGATCGTTCGAGGGAGCGTATACCGCCTTTCTTCGGCACTCGACGTACCTTCGTACGCCTTCGGCCTCAGACGGCGGTCTCCGCACGCATTGAACAACCAGAGGCCACTCTAAGGAACCCACAATGTCACGAACCATCTATAGAGCACTGCTCCGGCTGACCGCGCCGGAGGAGTTCGAAAACAAGCCCGCCGACAACTCCCAAGACGAGTAATGCAAAGGAATCCCCATGGCACCGATTTCCATTCCGCGCAAACCGCTGAAACTCATCGACCGCGTCTCCGCAATCAACTGGAACCGCCTCGAAGATGAGAAAGACCTTGAGGTCTGGGACCGCCTGACCGGCAACTTCTGGCTGCCCGAAAAAGTCCCCGTCTCCAACGACATCCCCAGCTGGCAGAAGATGACCGAGGACGAGCACACGCTCACCATGCGCGTCTTCACCGGCCTGACCCTGCTTGACACCATCCAGGGCACGGTCGGCGCCGTCTCCCTGATTCCGGACGCGCTCACCCCGCACGAGGAGGCCGTGTACACCAACATCGCCTTCATGGAATCCGTGCACGCCAAAAGCTACTCGTCCATCTTCTCCACCCTGTGCTCCACCGAACAGATCGATGCCGCATTCGACTGGAGCGAGAACAACGAGTTTCTGCAGAAGAAGGCGGAGATCGTGCTCGACTACTACGAGGGCGACAACCCGTACAAGCGCAAGGTGGCCTCCACCCTGCTCGAGTCCTTCCTCTTCTACTCCGGCTTCTATCTGCCGATGTACTTCTCCGCGCACGCCAAGCTGACGAACACCGCCGACGTGATTCGTCTGATCATCCGCGATGAGGCCGTCCACGGCTACTACATCGGCTACAAGTACCAGAAGGGCATCGCCCAGCTGAGCGATGCCGAGCGTCTGGATCTGCAGGACTACACGTACGACCTGCTCAACGAGCTGTACGACAACGAAGTGGAGTACACCCAGTCGCTGTACGACCGCGTGGGCCTGACCGATGACGTCGAGAAGTTCCTGCGGTACAACGGTAACAAGGCGCTGATGAACCTCGGCTACCCGGCTTTGTTCCCGGCTGAGATTTGCGATGTGAACCCCGCGATCCTGGCCGCCCTGAGCCCGAACGCCGACGAAAACCACGACTTCTTCTCCGGCTCCGGCTCCTCCTACGTGATGGGCAAAGCCGAAGAAACCGATGACGACGACTGGGACTTCTAAGGGTTTCGCGGTCCGCGAACCCGCAGCGCCGCCGCGTTCGTGCGGCGGCGCTACGCTGGAGACATGGAACAGGATCCGTTGGTCAGCATCATTATTCCGGTATATAAGGTCGAGAAATTCCTCGACGAATGCGTGGCGTCCGTTGCTGCGCAGACGTACGCCAATCTGGAGATTCTGCTGGTCGACGACGGCTCGCCCGACAATTGCCCGGCCATGTGCGACGCCTGGGCCGCCCGCGACCCGCGCATACGCGTGATTCACAAGCCCAACGGCGGCCTGTCCGACGCCCGCAACTCCGGTATCGCTGAGGCTATCGGCGCGTACATATACTTCGCCGATTCCGACGATACCGTGGCACCCACGTTGGTGGAGGACTGCCTGAACGCCATGCGCGAGTATGACGCCGACCTCGTGATGTTCCAGTTCGACACCATCTCCGAGAACAACAAGCCGCTGCTGTCCAACTATCGCCACAACGACTTCACCGAGGTGCAGGTCCTGACCCCGGTCGAGGTCATCAAAAAGCAAGTCAAGGCTGAGATTGACGGCTATTTCTGGGCCTTCCTGCACCCGCCTCCACCTATCAGGCACCGGATTCTCCTTCCCGGTGGGTCGCAAAATCGAGGATCTCTCCCGTATCTGCAACGTGATCGGCGAGGCCACGCGCGTGGTCCGTCTGCCCAAGGCGCTGTACCACTACCGCATGCGCGAGGGGTCGATTACCGCCAGCTGGGATCCGCAGCTCACCCGCGACTGGACCGCGCCGCCGACGACCGCGAGGAATACATCGTCCACCGATTCCCCGAGCTCAAGGGCTTCATGACGCTGCAACAGCTGAATTTTTTTGCCAACCTCGATTACGAGACCATGCGCCAGTCGCTGATCGCCGGGCTCAAGATCGATCCCGAGGACGCCGACGCGCTTCGTCGCCGCATCGAGGGCCTGACCAAGTCCGCCGATGAGGCGATGAGCCGTACCGGAAACGTTGCGTGAGTTGCTCGGACTGCTCAAGCTGGGCATCGCCAAGGTGGCCGATGGCACGTTCGGTAAGGCCGATGGCAGCAGTACTGATGCGATGCCGAGAACGATGACGTAACGCTGGCCGACCGTTTCCGCGACATGCGCGAGGACTGGCGCCAGCTGCGCATCCAGCGCATCGAAGACGCCGAGGAGCGCAAGGCCGAGCGCAAAGCCGCCCGCAACGGCGTCACCTTCGAGTCTGTGTCGCATTAGTCGGCGACTGATGGAATCCATCAGTCCGGGAAGAGCAGACCTGCTCTACGTCGGGCGTGCCGGTTCGCACGTTCGAGAAACAGGCGTGTCATGGGCCGAACCACACAACACCCCCAGAAACGCCCATAAAGTTAACTACATTTCAGACACGCCACTTGCCTTGGTCCACGGTCCGTGTATAGTAGTTCTCGGCTCAACGAAGAGAACCTTCACTGAACCGGAAAAAAGTAAACGCTGAAGCTTGCAGTTTCCGAAAGCAAAGTTGTACGTCGGTGGCGAGGGCGGAAGCACAGTAGAGAACAAATCCCTTTACAACGGATCGTGAGGCACGTACCTGCCTCTGAAAGGATTAGTAATTATGGCAGAAGTCGTTTTCGACCACGTCACTCGTATCTACCGGGCAACGATAAGCCTCCGTGGATGATCTGAATCTTGATATCAAGGATGGCGAGTTCCTCGTCCTCGTCGGCCCTTCTGGCTGTGGTAAGTCTACGACCCTTCGTATGCTCGCCGGCCTGGAAGAGGTCAACAAGGGCCGCATCCTCATCGGTGGCAAGGATGTCACCACGATGCAGCCGAAGGACCGCGACATCGCAATGGTGTTCCAGAACTACGCTCTGTACCCGCACATGACCGTTGCCGACAACATGGGCTTCGCCTGAAGATCGCCGGCACTCCGAAGGACGAGATCCGCAAGCGCGTCGAGAAGGCCGCTGAGATCCTCGACCTGACCGAGTACCTCGACCGCAAGCCGAAGGCTCTGTCCGGTGGTCAGCGTCAGCGTGTGGCCATGGGCCGTGCAATCGTCCGTGAGCCGAAGGTCTTCCTCATGGATGAGCCGCTGTCCAACTTGGACGCCAAGCTCCGTGTCCAGACCCGTACCCAGATTGCTGCCCTGCAGCGCCAGCTGGGTGTCACCACCCTGTACGTGACCCACGATCAGACCGAGGCTCTGACGATGGGCGATCGCATCGCCGTCATCAAGCTCGGTATCCTGCAGCAGGTCGGCGCTCCGACCGAGCTGTACGATCGTCCGGCCAACGTCTTCGTCGCCGGCTTCATCGGCTCCCCGTCGATGAACCTGAACACCCACCCGGTGGTCAACGGCAAGGCGAAGATCGGTGAGGACACCGTGGACCTGCCGGCTGAGGCCGTCGCCAAGCTCACCGCCGAAGACAACGGCCAGATCGTGGTCGGCTTCCGTCCTGAGGACGCTGGTCTGGCCCCGGCTGACGACCCGAACGCTTCTCCCTGAAGGTTGTGAACGTCGAGGATCTGGCTCCGATGGCTACATCTACGGCAACATCATCACCGATGGCTCCGCAGCTGAGGCTGCCCAGGTCATGTCCGACCAGAACAAGCTCACCACGATTCGTGTGAATCCGCGTGCGCTGCCGAAGGTTGGCGCGACCGTCAAGATCAAGATTGACCCGGCCAAGATGCACCTGTTCGCTCCGTCGACTGAGCTGCGTCTGAACTAGTAGATACTTGGCGAGGTCTAATAGCTTCGTCAACCATTAAACGAGGTTATTCTCTTCCTCTCTTATGGCCTCGTTGGAAAAGCCCTGCATAGCTGCGGGGCTTTTCTTTTGCCTAGAAAACGTACGCTAACTGACCTCGCAAATGAACATTTTCTAGTTTCTCGTCAACTTTTTCCTAGGAAGGGGGTATGGTTGTATGCAGTATCCCCCCGAAAAGGGGATTGCGAATCTATGAGGGGGAGATGGTGGGCTCGAAGTTAAAGCTCGGCCGTTGCAGGTTTAACGGAGGGTAGAACAGGAACCTGGACAGCATCGCCATGTCTTGCGGCGCTGCCTTGCTTCGGTTGTTGCTGTTTCCTTGTCCATCGTGTGCATGGTGCCTGCGGCATATGCCCAGGACGTAGATGATGTAAATGGTTCCTCTAACTCCGTAATTCTTGGGGGGGGGGGATAATACTGTCGTAGCTGCTCCTTCTGCTCGCAATGTCAACGTTGACGATAAGACGTCAGAAGAGGCCAATACATCAAACGGTGCGCCAACACCTTCCGAAACGAATCAAGACGCACAGCAGGATTCATCTCCTTCATCTTCTACTACTGGTGATTCTTCCGAATCCTCAAATGGTGAGGCAGGCAATAAGGCGGACGACTCAGCAGAAGCTACCGCTGGCAATTCCACTAATGATGGAGCCCAAACGCAGGCTCCAAACGATGCTTCTTCTCAAGATGCCAAGAACGATTCCTCAAATGCGACGGATCAATCGCCGGCGAAGGCCGATGTGCAGGTCGCCGCGACGGCGCTTGGCGGCCGTGACTTTGAAGGTCAGGTCACCAAGGAGATCAACGGCAAGACCTACATCCTGATCGGCAACGAGCAGCAGCTGCGTGCGATTGGTTCCGGCAAGAAGGTTATTGGCCGCATCAACAAGGTCACGCAGACCTGCACCGGGCAAGGACTCTTTGGCTACCACTGGGTAGATGGCGCGTCGTCCACTGAATACGCCGGTGACGCCGATCTTGCCGATTCGGATACCTTGCGCAATGCTGATGCCTCCGACTATGACAATTCGCTGGCGATATGTCATACGAAAGTGGACGCTGATAAGACCCGCACCAGGTATTACGGCGTGGGTGCTGATGGTACGCAAGCGGACTACTCTGCCGCCAACACTGGTCTGACATATTCGGCCGATGCGAATTATCTGATCTTCCGTGACATCGACCTGTCCAAGAACGCGGCCGATACCAACAACACCGAGTGGACTCCACTCATGTTCTCCGGCACCATGCTCGGCGCGGTCTCCAACAGCGCAGACGCTGTGGCTAGCCTGTGGAAGGCTGTCGGCACCGATGGCGCAAGCGTGGAGCATACCACAGCAGCTCGGCCGGTCATCAGCATGTGGTCGTCAATCAACCGGGCAAGCAGCTGGACGTCAGCAAGCAGCAGGGCATCGGCTTCTTCGCCTCGATCACGAACAAGACCGTGATGAACAACAAAAGTCTGGGCAGCGCCGGTACGGCCGTGGTGTCGAACCTCAAGCTGCAGGACGTGTCTGTGACGAATCAGGCAAGCAAGTCATATATTCCGCCGACACTGCTCGGCACACTCACTTCGGCAGTGGGTGGACTTTTGGATCTTCTGCTTAAGGCGTTGAAACTGCTGACATTCGGACAAGTAAATCTTGACCTCAATCTTCAAGGTCTGCTCACCCTGCACAAAGACAATCCTTCCAATCTCGCCACGGGTGCGTTCGCCGGCCGTATTTACGGCGATGCCAAGGTCACGGATTGTGAAGTGGCGGATGTTTCGGTATCCAGCGTAAGCCGTATGACCGGTGGTTTCGTGGGATATGTTGAGGGCGCAACCCGATACGATGCGGTCTCCGGCATCGTGGGAACGCTCACCAATGTACTCTCGAAGATCTTGGGTGTCATCCCATTCCTCGGGCTGGGCGATTTGGTGAACTGGTTGCTGTCCGGCACGCTCGGACTGAATGCCTTGATTCCGGTCGGCTACTACAACCCGGTCATCTCGAACAGTTCGGTGAACGGGTTCAAAAAGAACGTGGTGATCGGCAACAAGAATAATCCGCAAGCCGGCGGCTTCGTCGGTGCACAGATTGGCGCAATCATCGAGAACTCCTCGGTGACGAGCACGAACGGTTTCACCGTGCGGGCAACGCAATACGCCGGTGGCTTCGCCGGAATAAGCCGCAATGGCAATGTAGGTGGTCTGCTCAACTCGCTTGGTATTGATTTGCTGTCTGCACTGCGTCCGCAGAGCCTCATCGAGAACAGCAACCTGACCGTCGACGGCGATGGCAAGGTCACTGTATCTGCCACGGACTATGCCGGTGGATTTAGCGGCGCGATGGCCAATGCCTACGCGGTCAATAATACGATTTCAGCCACGGCTGCCGTGTCTACTGACAAATCCCACGCCGGAGGATTCACCGGATTTGCCTCCGTGGGATGGGGCCTAGAACTCGGCACGGATGATGCCACGGATGATGCCACGGACGCATCGCTGCTGAAACAACTCACCAAGGCTGTGGCCAAGCTGCTGAGCGGCAGCGGTAGTGGTGCGGGAGAACTGCTGTCCATCGTTGGCGTGAATCCCTCCGTGATTCTCGGCACGCAGATGAAGGGCTCCTTCACCGTTAAGGCTGGTGGCGATTACGCGGGCGGTCTCGTGGGAGAAGGATCGGGCACGGTGATCGGCGACTCCTCGCAGGATCATCTGCAGAACCTCACGTTCTGGAAATACAACAATCCCCGTGGCTCCCTCAGCAGCGCTCCACTGCCATCAACGGTCTTGAATCAGTCAGCGCCGGCGGCTCCTACGCGGGCGGCATCGCCGGCAATCTGCAACCGACCACAGTGGCTGGGTTGCTCAACAGTGTGGTGAAAATTGGCGATATCGCCACGCTCAAGAAGTTCGACCAGTTTGCCCCGTTCACCGTGGAGAACGTGACTGTTGCTGCCCCGGCATCCGGCTTGACAGTGACGGCTGGCTCATACTATGCGGGCGGTGCCATCGGATGCGCCACCGGTGGTGACGTGACCAACACCAACCTCACTAATCTGGCCACGGTCACGGCCAAGGGAGAAGCCGGCGGTTTCATCGGCTTCTCCGGACCGGGCGACGCCGTTGGCGCCGGCGGCCTTAATGTGCTTGGGCTTATCAAGCTATCCGGTCTGCTATCGGTTGCCCAATATTCTTCGGTTGCAGTCACTGCATCGAATGTGAACGGCATCGCCAACGGATTCACGGTCAAGGCGACCGGCAAGAACGAGAACAACGAGACCACCGATTACG
>ENA-OQLB01000135-OQLB01000135.1-human-gut-metagenome-genome-assembly--contig:-NODE-135-length-42278-cov-5.230196_pt1 | contig 42278 bp, 45 predicted proteins | sample MGYA00242656_ERZ504813 | MGnify/ENA primary metagenome ERZ504813 (study PRJEB26092, sample SAMD00036388) | human gut metagenome | host: Homo sapiens | study: EMG produced TPA metagenomics assembly of... | reverse complement strand
CTTGGAAGCCGGTACCCGTCCTTATCGGGAACAGCATTCAGCGTGGCGCTTGCCATAGCCTCGTCGGCCAGACTGAGAATGAAGCGGCTGATGGGAATGGTTTCCCAATACACCAATGGCATCGGCTTTATCCTTATCTGATGATTGCCTCACTTGCCGTCATGCTCCTTTTGTATAAACGCTCACTCAAATAAATTTATTAACTTCTTAAAAAACAAAAAAAGTTATGTTAGCACTCGAATGGTTAAAGAATGCCCATGGCATTATGGAAAAACTGGAGGCTACCCAGTTGGAAAACATCAAAAAAGCAGCCACTGTTATGGCAGATTCCATCGAAGCCGGTCGTTGGGTCCACACGTTTGGTTGCGGCCACGCAACAATTCCCGTAGAAGAAATGTATCCGCGTATCGGCAGCTTTGTAGGATTCCACCCGCTTTGCGAATTGCCTCTGACATTCTTCACGCAGATTATCGGCCAGATGGGTATTCACCAGTTCCTCTTCCTGGAACGGGCAGAAGGCTACGGCCAGGAAATCATGAAGAACTATGATTTTGATTCCAAAGACTGTATGTGGATTTTCTCACATACCGGTATCAATGCCGTCAATATAGACATGGCATTGGAAGCCAAGAAGCGCGGCATGAAAGTTATCGTATACGGTTCGGCCAGCGAAACGGGCGACAAGGCCAGCCGCCACTCCAGCGGAAAGAACCTCTTCCAGTTGGCAGATATCGTAGTGGATTCCTGCGTTCCCCTGGTAGACGCCTCCGTACCTTTGAAGAACCACTTCGACAAGGTAGGTCCGTTGTCTACATTGAGTTTCGTCACCATGGTATGGATGACCATCACTACCGTTGCTGAAATCCTTGCCGACCGTGGCGTACACTTGTACATCCATCCGTCGCACAACGTTCCGGGTGACACAACCGCCCACGAACGACTGGATGCAGCCATTGCAGAATATCAAAGAAAAGTCAAGTGCTTGTAACGAAAGATATTCCAATCATCATCTCATCCAATCATCATCTATGAGTGACGGAGGCCCGTTCCTGCTTCGCCCCCAAGAAGCAGGACGGGCTTTTTCTGTTCAAAAAGAATAAAATCGGCCCACTGCCTCGATAAATCTTCCCTTTGTTGTATATTTGTTCCCCAGAAAAAATAGGGAAACAGATAAGCATAAAAGATAGATATGAAACAGATAAGCATCGCACTTCTCCTCTGCCTCTGTACGCTGGCAGGTTTCGCCCAAAGTGGCAAGGCACTCGATTTGAAAGAAATCGTATCGGGCAAGTTCACTCCGAAGAATATTTCCGGCGTTATCCCCATCCCGGGAGACGGGGAACATTATTCGCAGATGAATGCGGACAGGACACAAATCATCAAGTACTCCTTCAAAACGGGAAAACCCGTGGAAGTGCTGTTTGATGCCGCTACCGCACGCGAATGCACGTTCAAGACATTCGACAGCTACAGCTTTGCTCCGGACGGCAGTAAGCTGCTCATTGCCACCGAAACAACTCCCATCTACCGTCATTCCTATACGGCTGTGCATTACATCTACAGCCTAAAGCGCAATCTGGACGGTAAAATCAACAACATTGTGGAAAAGCTTTCGGACGGCGGCCCGCAACAGGTGCCCGTATTTTCACCGGACGGCAACCAGGTGGCTTTTGTACGCGACAACAACATCTTCCTTGTAAAACTGCTCTACGGCAACAGCGAAAGCCAGGTGACGGAAGACGGGAAACAGAACGAGGTGCTGAACGGCATCCCCGACTGGGTTTACGAAGAGGAGTTCTCCTTCAACCGTGCGCTGGAATTCAGTGCCGACAGCCAGATGCTGGCTTTCATCCGCTTCGACGAGAAAGATGTTCCCTCCTACTCTTTCCCTCTTTTTGCCGGACAAGCCCCCACTTCACCCCTTTCGAGAAGTATCCGGGAGAGTATACTTACAAATATCCTAAAACGGGAGAAGTAAATTCCAAAGTGTCCGTACACACCTTCGACATCAAGTCGAAAGTGACCCGCAAGATAAACGTGCCGGTAGATGCAGACGGCTATATTCCCCGCATCCGCTTTACCCAAGACCCCAACAAACTTGCCGTCATGACACTGAACCGCCATCAGAACCGGTTCGACCTATACTTTGCCGACCCTCGCAGCACGGTAGCCAAACTGGCTCTGCGTGATGAAAGCGATACCTATATCCGCGAGAATGTATTCGACAACATCGTCTTCTATCCGGAAAATTTCAGTTTTGTCAGCGAAAAGAGCGGATACAACCATCTGTACTGGTATAGCATAGGCGGCAATCTGCTGAAACAAGTGACAGCCGGACAATATGAAGTGCAGGAGTTCCTGGGTTATGACCCCGAAGAAGGAAGCTTCTACTTCAGCAGCAACGAGGAAAGCCCCATGCGCAGTGCCATCTACAAGATTGACCGGAAAGGTAAAAAGACCAGACTATCGTCACAAGCCGGAACAAACAGTGCGCAGTTCAGTGCAAACATGAAGTACTATATGAACCGTTATTCCAATCTGGACACTCCGACCGTCATTACGCTGAACGACAATACCGGCAAGACTCTTGCCACCCTGATGGACAATGCGGCATTGAAGCAGGAAATCAGCGGCTATGACATGCCACGGAAGGAATTCTTCACTTTCCAGACTTCCGACGGAACCACATTGAATGGCTGGATGATGAAACCTGCCGACTTCTCTGCCAGCAAGAAATACCCGGTACTGATGTACCAGTACAGCGGCCCCGGTTCACAGCAAGTGCTTGACAAGTTCAGTGTAAGCTGGGAAACCTACATGGCATCACAAGGCTATATCGTGGTTTGCGTAGACGGGCGTGGCACCGGAGGACGGGGTGCCGAATTCGCCAAATGCACCTATCTGAACCTGGGTATCAAGGAAGCCAAAGACCAGGTGGAAACCGCCCTCTACATGGGCAACCAGCCTTATGTGGACAAAAACCGCATCGGAATCTGGGGATGGAGTTACGGTGGATACATGACCATTATGAGTATGAGTGAAGGAACACCGGTATTCAAGGCCGGAGTAGCCGTAGCTGCCGTTACCGACTGGAACTACTACGACACCGTTTATGGCGAACGCTTTATGCGCACACCGAAAGAAAACGCCGAAGCTATAAGCCAGTTCCACCTTTACCCGTGCCGACAAGCTTCACGGCAACCTGCTGCTGGTACACGGCATGGCAGACGACAATGTACACTTCCAGAACTGTGCCGAATATGCCGAACAACTGGTACAACTCGGCAAACAGTTCGATATGCAGGTTTACACCAACCGCAACCACAGTATCTACGGAGGAAATACCCGGTTACACCTATACACGCGGTTGACCAACTTCTTCAACAAAGAATTGAAATAATGCCCGAAAGAGTACGTAAGCCTGAGTGGCTCAAAATAAGCATCGGTGCCAACGAGCGCTATACCGAGACCAAACGCATTGTCGAATCGCATTGCCTACATACCATCTGTAGCAGCGGCCGTTGCCCCAATATGGGGGAATGTTGGGGGAAAGGCACCGCAACCTTCATGATTGGGGGAAATATCTGCACCCGGTGCTGTAAGTTCTGCAACACGGCAAGCGGGAAGCCCTTGCCACTGGATGCCGATGAGCCTACACATGTGGCAGAGTCCATTGCCTTGATGAAACTCTCCCATGCATCGTCACCTCCGTAGACCGTGACGACCTGCCCGACTTAGGCGCGTCACACTGGGTACGTACCATCCGGGAAATCAAGCGGCTCAACCCTGACACCACCGTCGAAGTGCTGATTCCCGACTTCCAGGGAAGAAAGGAACTCGTGGCACAAGTCATCGATGCACAACCGAAAATCATTTCGCACAACATGGAGACTGTCCGTCGCATCAGCCCCTCGTACGCAGTGCCGCCAAGTATGAAACAAGCCTGGAAGTGTTGCGGCAAATTGCAGAAAGCAATACTACCACCAAGTCCGGCATTATGGTGGGATTGGGCGAGACTCCGGAAGAAGTGGAAGAACTGATGGACGACCTCCGCCGGGTGGACTGCCACATACTGACTATAGGCCAATACCTTCAACCCACACACAAGCATTATCCGGTAGCAGCATATATTACTCCCGAACAATTTGCACTCTACAGAGAGAAAGGATTGAAAAAAGGGTTTCAGCAAGTGGAAAGCGCTCCATTGGTACGCTCCTCTTATCATGCGGAAAAACAGATCCATTTTATACAAAAAAGAAGTAAAATAGGAAACATTTAAATTTCCCAGTTGTTATGATGTAAACGACAAAATCATAATACGGATAATGAGCCATCAAAGAATTTTATCATCAAGATTCAATATGTCGCTGGGATTCATCCCCGTTATAATATCCATCATATTATGCGAGTTTATAACGCAGGACATGTCCATCTACATCGGTGCAGGTGTAGGACTCTTGTTTAGCATCTATTCGGTGAGGCATAGAGGAACGCATGTTCCGCAAATCATACTTTACTGTACTACCGGAATGTTACTGCTGTTATCGGTAACAACCCTATTCCTCGTAAACTACTGTCCCCGTTTCATGCTTCCGTTCACGCTGGAAATCAGCGCCATCATCCCCCCGTTCATCATCTACCTCAATAGGAGAAGGTTTCTGGACTACCACATGTCTCAGACACAGAAATGCTGCAAGCAACTTTTTGCACAAGGGGCAGAAGCCGCCATCGTATCCGCACGCGTAATCCTTATCATAAGCCTGCTGCATTTTCTGATTATCTTCTTGGCGGTTCTGGTCAGTTACCCTTTGGGAGACACTACCCGCCACATTCTGTTTTATGTGGCGCCTCCCCTCGTCTTTATATCGGGCATTCTGTTCAATCAGTTCGGCATTTTCTATTTCAATATAGTGATGAACCACACGGTTTTCGTACCGATAGTCAATACCAAAGGAGATGTCATGGGGAAAGCCATCGCCTCAGAAGCCATCAACCGGAAAAACGACTATATCAATCCGGTCATCCGGATTGCCGTTGCCTCACACGGCATGCTGTTTCTCCTCCCCCGCCCCAAATGCAACGTTTTCGAGAAAGATAAAATCGACTTGCTGATGGAGGGTTACCTGATATATGGAGAAACATTGGAACAAGGCGCACACAGAATTTTACGACAAACGCTTCCCACCGCCCCATTAGACCATTTGCACTTCAACTTCATCTATCATTTTGAGAATGAAGCCACCAACCGCCTGGTCTATCTCTTCACGCTAGACCTGGACGATGACTCCATCCTATGCAATAAGAATTTCAAGGGGGGAAAGCTATGGACGTTCCAGCAAATGGAACACAACCTGGGACGGAACTTCTTCAGCAGTTGCCTAGAATATGAATTCGAGCACCTGGAAGCTATTATTTATACAAGAGAAAAATACAAGGAATCTTAGAAAGGTCGGGAGTCTTGCCCTGCCACTCCCTCACGGTCTTGGTTTTGATATACTCCCCTTCACAAGTAATGTTCGCCGCAATGCAGAGCTTGGTCTGCGGACGGCAGTTATGAAGAATATCCTCTATCATCTTATTATTGCGATAAGGCGTTTCAATGAAAAGCTGAGTCTGATGTTCATTATAGACGCGTTGTTCCAGCATTTTCAGCTTTTTGGCACGCTCTGCCGGTTCAATGGGAAGATAACCATGGAAGGCAAAGCTCTGACCGTTGAAGCCGGAACCCATGACGGAGAGGATAATGGAAGAGGGCCCCACCAAGGGGACCACTCTCAAGTTTTTCCGTTGTGCAATAGCCACTACGTCCGCTCCCGGGTCGGCCACAGCCGGACAACCGGCTTCGGAGATCACGCCCATCGGATGCCCCTCCACCAGCGGCTTCAGATAGCCGGAGATGTCTTCGGGCGACGTATGCTTGTTCAACGTATAGAATGTCAGCGCATCAATATCTATTCCCTTGTCCACCTTTTTCAAAAAACGGCGTGCCGAGCGCACATCCTCCACGATGAAATAGCGGATTCCCAGTATTATCTCCTTATTATAAGGCGGCAACACCGTTTCAATAGGCGTATCGCCCAGCGTGACTGGCAAAAGATAAAGTGCGAGTTCCATTAGCCGTAAATGATATTTCCGTTTTCGTCCTTATACTCATCCAGTCCCTTCTCGTAAGTAGCCATGGCGCGAAGGCTCATACCTACGCTGGAGAAACCTCCATCGTGGAACAAGTTCTGCATAGTGACCTTGCGGGTGAGGTCGGAAAACATCACGATACAGTAGTCCGCACACTCATCGGCAGAAGCATTACCCAGAGGAGACATGCGGTTGGCGAAGTCGAACAGTTTGTCCATACCCTTCACACCGGAACCGGCAGTGGTCATCGTGGGAGACTGGGAAATGGTGTTGACACGTACATGGTGTTCACGTCCGTAGATGTAACCGAAGCTGCGGGCAATGGATTCCAGCAGTGCCTTGGCATCTGCCATATCGTTGTAACCGTAGAACGTACGTTGCGCAGCCACATAACTCAAAGCCAGAATTGAACCGTAGTCGGCAATGGCGTTGAGTTTCTTGGCAGCTTGTATCATCTTGTGGAAAGAGACAGCGGAGATGTCCAGCGTCTTTTCCAACATATCGTAATCCAAATCATCATATGTACGTTTCTTACGCACATTGGGAGACATACCAATGGAGTGCAGCACGAAGTCAACCGGGCCACCCAATACTTCCATAGAGCGTTTGAATACATTTTCCAAATCTTCTACACTTGTAGCATCTGCGGGAATCACCTCGCAGTTCAGTTTCTCCGAAAGAGCGGACACTTCGCCCATACGGACAGCAACCGGTGTATTCGATAAAGTGATGGTTGCACCTTCTTTTACTGCTTTTTCTGCTACTTTCCAGGCAATGGACTGCTCATTCAGAGCACCGAAAATAATGCCTCTTTTTCCTTTCAACAAATTGTAACTCATACCTATTTTTAGTAAAATTCGGCTGCAAAGATAGGAAGTTTTGCATAAAAAGCCCGAAAGTGTGCAAAGAAAAGGGAAGAACGGCAAAAAATATACCGATCACCCACTGCAAAACTACTGCAACGCTTGTGCAGTACCACTGCAATACAGTTGCAGTATCACTGCAAACATATTTGCAGTAACGCTGCACTCCATCTGCAGTACTACTGCAAAACGCATGCAGCAGGAATGCAGTAATAACGCACTGATTATCAGCCCAGGGCTTCCTATTCTGCAAATACCTGATGAAACCCGAGACAGCATTTGAACATGAGCGCAAAAAGCCCTATATTGCAGCAAACTAAAAAAATAGAGAAGGCAATGAAGAAGTTGATTATATTTGACCTGGACGGAACTTTACTGAATACAATAGCCGATTTGGCACAAAGTACAAACCATGCCCTGCAAGCGCTTGGCTATCCCACTCACCCGGAATCGGCCTATAACTTCATGGTTGGCAACGGAATCAACAAACTGTTCGAGCGCGCCCTCCCGGAAGGGGAAAAGAGCGAAGAAACGTCCTGCGCGTCCGCAAGGAGTTTGTGCCTTATTATGACGTGCACAATGCTGATAAAAGCTGCCCTTACCCCGGCATCCCCGAACTACTGGAACAGTTGCAGGAGAAAGGGATGATATTGGCAGTGGCTTCCAACAAATATCAATCGGCTACCGTGAAGCTGATTTCACATTATTTCCCCAACATACGTTTTACCGCCGTCTTCGGACAACGGGAAGGGGTCAACGTGAAGCCCGACCCAACAGTGGTGCATGACATTCTGGACATCACCCGGATATCCCGTGAAGACGTGCTATATGTGGGAGACTCCGGAGTGGATATGCAGACGGCCGCCAATGCCGGAGTCACTGCCTGCGGAGTCACCTGGGGATTCCGTCCCCGCACAGAACTGGAAGAGTTTCATCCGGCACATATCGTAGACAATGCTACGGACATTGCCGTTATCGCCGCTCTTTGAGAGGGCACTCCCTCCCCCAGTTATCCGAGAGTGCATATTTACATTATGATATTTTTTAGGCGCGGATTACGCGAAAAACACGGAGTTTTTCTTTGTCTCTCCGTGAAATCCACGTACTTCCACGCCTAAAATAATCAGAAAGAGAACAGCCTCAGAACAATTTTCGCATCGCTCCTTTATCTCCTACCACAAGATAGGTATTCCCGTCAATCAGTAAAGCGCGTCCACGTTTCTTCTTTCGGTTTTCCTCGTTATCCACATTCACTCCAATCACCTGTCCATCATAGAAAGTGGAAATATCCTTAAAGATAGTATGCCCCACAATAATATGTTCGACGTCATAACGTTTCAACATCAGTTGCAGGGAATCTTGTGCCAATGGATGGCATTTTGCATCCGTCCGTACCAATCCACGATACCAGATAGGTCCGCTATTACCATATAGGAAAGCCGTGAGAGGCGATAAGGCCTTACGTTCCTTCTTGCTCATGAACAATGCACGGCTCATTTCCTCATTCACTGTGGGAATATTCAAGTCACGGTCATAAAACTCCTTTCCCAAACCTGCGTGCACATACAGATTAGGTCCGATGGTCTGCATCGTATTACGGGTACCAAGCCATTTGCCAAGTTCTGTGTCCGGACCGAACAATGCCGGATAATCCATACCCAGTTTTCGGGCCAATGTCTTGTACTTTTCTTTGGTATAACGCAAATCATTTGCCGTCACAAGCGGTTCATGGTTACCCAACAGAAACGAAACATGACCACCTGCATCTGCCGCCTCCTTCTCCAATTTATAGAACAGCCAAAATATCTGCGGCACATCTTTGCCACGGTCAAATATATCACCGATAACCACCAGATGGTTGGTTCCAAAACTCCAATGGTAGTCTTTATCAATGACATTGTTGCCTCGCAGCAAGCTCATCACGCAATTCAACTTGCCATGGGGGTCAGACATCACAAACACTTTATCCGGTTGTCTGTATTGCCATTCCGGACGTTTGACCGGATGCAGCTTCACATCAAACGGATAACGCCCTTTGTGGTCCGTGACATGAAGGGTGAAATCCTGAGGAAGCACCGTATAAGTCGTATCTTCTATCTGCCTTGGGCTGTAACGCTTATGACGCGCACCTTGCCGTCCGGTTCATAAATCACATAAGGTCCGTCTGCCGACAATTCCTCCTTCTTCTCCTTATCCTTCTTCTTACCGTCTAAACCAAGAGTTCCGGCACTTAGGCCGGAACTGATGAAGGTTAGAATAAATACAGTAAAAAAAGACTTTACAATAGTAGTCTGATACTTCATATTCTCGCTTTTTTGGAATTAATCACCATAAGTCGGATTCTGCTGCATATTCGGATTGGAATTCATCTCCGCCTTAGGAATGGGCAATACTACACGATAATAGTTCCAATCAAAAGATACGCTCTCATCCACCATCTTCAGATGTGAAGTCTCGGCTATTTCCGGAAATTCCTTGGTCGACTCCTTGCGCACGATAGTCTGATGATTACGAAGGGCGTCGAAGAAACGGTGTCCTTCACCGAACAACTCTTTACGGCGTTCCAACAGAACATCATCCAACGTCACCGTCTTACCCTGCACGGTCTTTTCCGGATTGGCACGGCTGACAATAGCATCCAGATACTTTACAGCCTTGTCATTGTTATTGAGCTTTACAGCCGCTTCGGCAGCAATCAGATAAAGTTCGGACAGACGAAGTACTGGAATATTGGAATCTTCCACAGCCTTGCCGCTTTGCGGCTGATACTTGGCTATGTAAGCTCTCTTTGTCTTAGGAACAACCGTATATGCCTGATTCCTGACATCATCCGGATCTTCCTGCATCAGTTCATAGAAAGAACTGGTCAGGCAATAATCATCATAACCCGCCTGCCAACAAAGGTAAGCCACACTTTCTTTGCCAACGCCGTCCACTGTCAGATTCACCAACTCAAACAAGACTTCTCCCGGATCGGAAGAGGCAAAATCAGTTCCCCATATCGTGCCATACTCATCATTGGTCCACAAACGGTACTTATTCTTTTCCGCTCCCGCAATGGCAGCTTCAGCCGTAATCAAGGCATTCTGATTATCTTCCATATACAAATAGGCTCTACTCAGCAACAGCATTGCCGCCCACTTATTAATCTTACCCTTGTTGAATTCTTCATCCAGCAGGTCAGCACCTTCCTTCAAATCCTTGATGATTGCCTCATAACACTGGGCAACGGTATTGCGCGACGGCTTGTTTTCCGTATTGGATACTTCGGTCACAATAGGCACTCCCAAAGAAGCTCCTCCATCCTTGGCATACGGATAGCCGAAGAAACGGGTCAGGTCGAACAAGGCAAATCCACGGAGAGCCAAGGTCTGGCCTTTCAGGTCGTTGAAGTATTCCGTATCATCCTCACTGACATCCAATCCGTCTATTTGAGACAAAATGATATTACAATTCTGGATAATCTTATAGGCATAAGACCAGTGGGAAGACGGACCGGAATCCTTTGTATAGTCCAGCATATAGTAGCTGGTGGTACGCTTTCCGGTCTTTATGGACTGCGTATCGTCACCCGTCACGTCTCCGTAATAAATCATACGGCCCGAGTAATAGTTGGTACTGCGCATCACGTCGTAGATACCGTTCAAGCTATATTCCACATCATCCAGATTCTGTATGGCGGTTTCAGTCGGAATCTTTGTACTGGATTCAACATCAAGCCAGTCATTGCCACAGGAGGCGGTCAGGCTGACCAACATCCCCATCATCATATATTTTAATGCTTTCATTGTGTTTCTTTATTATGAGGTTAGAAATTCAAATTAAGACCGAAAGTTACTGTTTTCAAAGGAGGTGTTCCCCAGCCGGCTGTACCTGCACTGACTGATTCCGGATCATAGAAATCGTAAGCGGCCCAAGTCCACAAGTTGTTGGCAGATGCGTAAAGGCGCAGGCTGTTTACGCCGATTTTCCGGGTCCATGTTTTAGGAACGGTCACACCGAAAGTCAACGTTTTCAGACGGATAAAGTCCGTGCTGTGCAAGCGGCGGGTAGTGGTAACGCCATTCATGCTACCGCCGGCTTCTCTATAAACACTTCATATTTACTGATATCTCCCGGTTGCTTCCAATTGTCACGATAATAGGCCGGAATATTAAGAGTAAAGTCCTTGCCGCCATGTTCTGTTTTCTGTGCCCAGTTATCATATCCATAAGCACCGAACTGATAAGAGAACATGAAGCTCAAATCGAACCACTTGTAACGCAAAGTATTAGAGAGACCACCGGTCACATTGGGCTCGGCATGTTTCTTCAGAGGAATGGCTTTGGCATCCTTGTTATTCTCTGTGATTTCCTTGATATAGTTTCCATTCTCGTCCACGTCGTTGGTATAGAACTGAGGTGCACCGGTCTCGGGGTTGATTCCGGCAAATTCTATCATGTAGAATGTACGGTAGGACTTGCCAATCATGTGAATCTGCGAGCCGCTGATAATCTGGGTCTGTTCGCCGTCCAGTTTCACAATCTTATTCTTGTTGTGCGAAAGGGTGAAAGAGGTAGACCAGTCAAAGTCTTTGGACACAATGTTCTTGGAATTGATTTCCAATTCCACACCCTGGTTCTTCACCTCACCGATATTCATCAGATAGGAACTGAAACCGGTAGTCATAGATACGGGACAGTCCATCAAAAGGTTCTTAGTGGTACGGGTATAGTACTCCAAAGTGAAGTTCAAACGGCTGAAGAAGCCGAAGTCCAGACCGATATTCAAGTTGTAATTCGTTTCCCATTCCAAATCCCTATTTTCAATCTGCGACTGAATCAATGCAGGATTCTCCATATAGCCGCCACTAAGCTCGTCAAGCCCATATAGCCGTATAAGTCGGAGGCAACGTACCATTCACACCGTAGGATGCACGGAGTTTCAAATCGGTCAGCCATTTGGACGTGGGTTTCATGAAATCCTCTTCGATAATACGCCATGCTCCTGAAACAGACCAGAAACTTCCCCAGCGATTATCTCTGTGCAAGCGTGAACTGCCATCCATACGATAGCTCCCACCCAGATAATACTTGTTCTTGTAGTCATAGTTGAGACGGGTGATGTAAGAAACCATTCTTGACCTCTTGGAAGAACCATCTATGCTCTCCAAAGTCTGCCCGTTGGCAATGTCATTCTTTATCGGAGTCAGGAAGTTAGTAGCATATCCCGACAAGAAATCATTGTACTTGGAATCGATTTCATATCCGACAAGGGCATCTAAATTGTGGTCCTTTTGGATAGTAGTCTTGTAAGTCAACTGGTTTGACCACACCAACTTGTTATATTCACTATATGCCTTTTCGGCTCCACCATTATTCTTCTCACCGTCGGAGGTACGGGAGTCTTTCCATTCTTTACCCTTACTGATGTTATAGTCATAGCTCAAAATAGACTTTAACTTCAAGTCCTTGATAAATTCATATTCGGCATTAATCGTATTGAACATACGGGTAACATACTCACGCTGGTAATTGTACTCCTGGGCAAGAACGGGATTTCTTCTTGACAACGAAATCAAGTCCTGGTTATAGCTTCCATCTTCATTGTAAACCGGATCTGAAGGCGTCAATTTGCTTACGCTGGAGTAGAAAGGAGCAGTATAACCGGTTCCTTCACTATATACATCCTGATTCAGATTGGTAAACATGATGTTGGCACCGAATTTCAATTTATCCGTAGCCTGAAAATCAACATTCAAACGTCCGGTAATTCTTTCCAGCCCCGATGTTTTTACAATACCTTCTTGGTTGAGATAGGACAATGAAGAATAGTATTTGAATTTGTCGGTTCCTCCGGATATGGAAGCCTCATAACTGGAATGGCTTCCTTTCTTGAACAGATAATCTCCCCAATCCGTATAGCCGCACCAGGGAACCGGAGCATATTTGTCGATATTCTTATCAGCATAAGCTATGGCATCCGCATCCGATTTGCCGCTGCGCTGTTGTCCAAGCACCATACCATTGTATATGTATTCGCGACGTTCTGCTCCGCTCAAAGTAGGACGATAATCCATAGCAAAGTCACTGAATCCCCAATCGGCTTTCAAACTGATAGAAGCCTTACCGGTTTTACCTTTCTTCGTCGTAATCAGAACCACACCATTCGCAGCGCGCGAGCCGTAGAGTGATGCAGCAGCGGCATCCTTGATAATCGTAATATTCTCAATATCCGAAGTGTTGACGGTTGACATGGCATCCAGACCACCATCCGAACTGATGGAGTTTATCGAACCGGAAGTAACGGGCACTCCATCAATAACATACAGCGGAGAGTTGGAGGCATTGAAAGAGCCCATACCACGAATACTCAAAGAAGCTGAAGAACCCGGCTGGCCGGAAGCAGAAGTAAACTGTACACCCGTAGCATTTCCCTGCAACAAATCCTGGAAAGAAACGGAAGGCACATCGGCAATCTTTTCATTCTTCACACTGGCAGCCGAACCCGCATAAGCAGATTTCTTGAATGTACCGTAACCAGTTACAACCACCTCTTCCATCATATTTGCATCCGGCACCAATACAATCTTCAATATCTTACCCGAAGTAGCTTTCACTTCCTGACGAACATAGCCAACATAAGAGACAAGCAAGGTAGCCGATGCATGCTCCACCTTGATAGAGAAACCTCCATTCAAATCGGTAATCTGGCCGTTTGTAGTACCTTTGACCAAAACATTGGCTCCAATGACGGGCTCACCGGTCTCATCCACCACTGTTCCGGAAATAACATTAGCTTGTTCTACTGCCTTCACAGCATTCACTTCATTGGCTGGACGGATAGCAATGGCCCCGTCTTTTACGACATAAGCCAATCCGCTATTCTTAAGACATTCATCCAGCACTGCTGCGATTTTTCCATTCGTGACCCTCAAATTACGTACCTTGACATTCTTTACGTCATTTGTACTATAAATGAAAGTAAAATCCGTCTGGCGTTGAATTTCCCATAACACGTCACTTAAAGTGGCGTCCTGCACATTTACAGTAACTGTTGTCTGGGCAAACGCCGTATTGGCAGCCTGCACAAAGCCAATCATAATAAAACTGAAAAACAGGAATGTAATCCACATACGTTTACTACCTTCCCAAAACCTGGTGTAGCTCTGTTCCTTAGTCATAATTAAATTATTAAATGGTTATTTATAGAATATAATAGTTTTACCGTTGATTTTGACATGTATGTTTTCCGTCGCTTCCAGTAGCTCAAGGAAAGGAGCTATTTCCTCATAACGGTTCACATAGCAACCGAAACGCAGGTTCTTTAACGCTTCGTCTGAATAGTCCACTTCAATATTATACCACCTTGAAAGGATTCTCATAATATCTTCCAGCCGTTGATCTTTAAAATTGATTTTTCCCTTCACCCATGATGTATAGAAGGCAGTATCTACTGTACGCACTTGTATATTCCCGCTCCCGGGAATTAATGATGCCTGCTGTGAAGGTTTTAAGACAAGACTCTGTCCCTCCCGGTGTCCACCTTAACAGAACCACTGACAAGAGTCGCCTGATATTCTTCACCCGGATAGGCCGAAATATTGAAAGTTGTTCCCAACACCTCAATCTGCATACCTTGAGTCGATACAGTGAAGGGATGACCGGTCTTATTTACTTCAAAATAAGCTTCTCCCGCCAATTCCACTTCCCGCTTCCCAGCTTCGAAAGTAAGCGGAAAACGTAGACTGCTCATTGAATTCAGATGTACTTTTGTACCATCATTCAGAACAAGTGTATACTCACCGCCTTGAGGCACTTCAACTTTATTATATACCAAAGCTGACTGCACAACCTGCCCGTCTGCAGCGCTGTAGTTCAAGGTCGTTGAATCTATCTGTATTTGTTTACCAGCCAACTGCAACTGCCGCCCATCGGCATTCTCATCCAGATAAACCGTTTCCCCATTATCCAATGTAAGAATAGCTTTGGCTCCACCCGGCAGTATTTGCTGGGCAGCCAATAATTGATTGCCATCCATGACATGGGGTACAGAAATATCCTGAAGTGCAAAAACCAATATCAGCACTGGTGCAATAAAAAGAGCAACGTACCGTAACAGTTTCAAATGTCTCCTTCTGAGCTCCATCCTCTTGATACGTGTTTCGACACCTTTCCATCCAGCCTGCGAATCAAACTCCATTTTACGAATTTCGTGCTGTGCATAATGTTCATCACTACAAATCTTTTGGAAAAGCTGCTCATGGCTTTTGCTCTCTTTGCGCCATTTATCCAAAAAACGGCTTTCTTCCGGTGTTACTTCACCGATAGGTGCTGGAAATAAGATGAGCTATATGAAAGTACTCTTTTATCATAATTTGGCATGTTTTAGTCTATCTTTAATGATAATACAAGCCAAAATGAAAACATGGTGAATCGATAAAGACTTTTTTTTGAAAAAAATAGAAAAAAATGTGCTTTTAGATAAATAACAGAAGGCAATAATAATAATCGGTAAGGAATGCACGAAGCTTTTTATAAGCCACTTTTTTAAGAGTATGTACCGTTTCGGGAGAGACATTGAGACGCTCTGCTATTTCTGCATTCTTTTTGCCTTCCAAAGCCAACTGCATGATGGCTCTCATTTGGGTAGGAAGTTTCTCTATAGCTTCTGACAGAATCCGGAAAGTCTCTTCTTCCACAATCGCATCACGAAAAAAAGCATCTGCTTTTTTGGCTATAATCTTTTGCTCGTATTCATGAGCTACCTTCGAATGCTCAAGTTCGTTCAAGGCATGGTTACGTACGGCCGTATAAAGAAAAGCTTTCACCTGATGAAGATAAAAGAAATCGTCTCTTATCTGCCACAACTTGGCAAATACGTCTTGTACTATATCTGCTGACATATCCGCATCCTCCATGTATTGGAACGCGAAAGAACAAAGCGCCGCATAATATTCCTTAAAAATATTATGAAACTCTTGCTCATCCAGCTTAATGCTTACAACAGAGTGGGATTTATCCTTTTTTATCAGATTTAGCGCCATATTTATGCTTTTCGGGCGCTAATATAGTTAAATTTTCAGAATATAACCAATATAACTATCAATCCTCTAAATCTTTTCCCCATAAATCAATATCGGATGGAGCTTTCCATAAGCTCCATCCGACCAATAGTCCTATTGCCAATAAAAAAATCAAATATATCATTATAGTCCGGTTTGTTTCAATGTCTTATAATAACACAGTAAACTGGATTAAAGTTCACTCCACCCAAAATTGTTGTTTTTCCTATGTATACTTTTCAATGCAGAGAGTGTATTATTTGGTTTTCGTGTACGAAAACGAGCAATTTTGTGCACGATAACGACCAATTTCGTCCAAAATTGTCCCATTTACTAAATAATTATGCTTTTCGAGTTTGATTAATTGAGAAAAGGTCTTATTTTTGACCCGGTTTTTAATTCATACTATTGCAAAAACAAACTCAATTACCTAATTAAATCACAAGAGAATGGAACAAGTTTTCGGCTATATCATCGGCTTAGGAGCAGCAGTGATGATGCCTATAATCTTTACAATTTTGGGAGTATGCATCGGCATCAAATTCAGTAAGGCGCTAAAGAGTGGTCTGCTGGTAGGTGTCGGTTTCGTAGGTCTGTCAGTTGTCACTGCGCTGTTGACCAGCAGCCTCGGTCCTGCTCTGAGCCAAGTCGTTGAAATTTACGGTCTTCAGTTGAAAGTATTCGATATGGGATGGCCTGCAGCTGCGGCTGTAGCCTATAACACATCGGTGGGTGCATTCATCATTCCGGTATGTTTGGGAGTAAATCTTCTGATGTTATTAACGAAAACGACCCGTACGGTCAATATCGACCTTTGGAACTACTGGCATTTCGCATTTATCGGCGCAGTCGTTTATTTTGCCAGCGACAATATCTGGTGGGGTTTCTTCGCCGCTATTATCTGCTACATCATTACCCTGATTATGGCCGACTATACCGCCGACAAATTCCAGGGATTCTACGACAAGATGGAGGGTATCTCCATTCCCCAGCCTTTCTGCGCAGGTTTCGTTCCATTTGCCGTAGTCATCAATAAAGCATTGGACAAAATCCCCGGTTTTGACAAATTGAACATTGATGCGGAAGGCATGAAGAAGAAATTCGGTTTGCTGGGTGAGCCTCTGTTCCTGGGTATTCTGGTCGGTTGCGGTATCGGTGCTTTGTCTTGCAAGAACGGTCAGGAACTGGTAGACAAGATACCTTATATATTAGGTTTGGGTATCAAGATGGGCGCCGTAATGGAGCTGATTCCGCGTATCACCGCTTTGTTCATCGAAGGCTTGAAGCCTATTTCTGATGCTACCCGCGAGCTGATTGCCAAGAAGTTCAAAGGTGCTGTCGGCCTGAACATCGGTATGAGCCCCGCATTGGTTATCGGCCATCCTGCAACGCTGGTGGTTTCCCTGCTGCTGATTCCCGTAACCATACTGCTGGCTGTCATCCTGCCGGGTAACCAGTTCCTGCCTCTGGCATCGCTGGCCGGAATGTTCTACCTCTTCCCACTGGTACTGCCCATCACGAAAGGAAATGTAGTAAAGACGTTCATCATCGGACTCGTTGTACTGACCATCGGTCTTTATTTCGTAACAGACCTCGCCCCCTATTTCACACAAGCAGCCCACGATGTATACGAGAAGACACAAGATGCTGCCGTGAATATCCCCGCCGGCTTTGAAGGCGGCGCACTGGATTTTGCATCCAGCCCCTTTGCTTGGGTCATTTTCCACCTGACCTACTCGTTGAAATGGATAGGCTCCGGTATCCTTGTATTATGCACATTGTTCCTGATGATTATGAACCGTCGTGCTATCATCAAATACCAGAAATCAATCAAAAATTAAAAGTTAAAAATTAAATAGTAACGGATTATGAAAAAGTTAGTACTTGCATTTATGATGGGAGCAGCTGCCATGGCAGCCAATGCCCAAGTGAATTACAAAGTGCAGACCGCCTGCCATCCGCAGGACGTGAAGCATTATGACACGGAACTTCTGCGCAGCAGATTCATGATGGACAAAGTGATGGCTCCGGATGAAATCAACGTAACCTACACCCTCTACGACCGATTGATTTACGGTGGCGCCATGCCGGTGAACAAGACATTGAAGTTGGAAGTGTTCCGTGAACTGGGTCCGGAAATCACTTACTTCCTCGAACGCCGCGAACTGGGTGTCATCAATACCGGCGGTGACGGAGTGGTTACTGTAGACGGTAAGGAATACCCCATGAAGTATAAGGAAGCCCTTTACGTAGCTGCGGAAATAAGGAAGTAACCTTCAAGAGCAACGACGCTACCAATCCCGCCAAGTTCTACATCAACTCGGCCCCGGCCTACAAACCCTATGTTACTCAGCTGATTACCACCGATGCCAAGCTTCAGAAAGCCAACCCCAAGAAATATGCACTGGGCATCTCCGACCATTATGGAAAAATGGAAGACAGCAACGACCGTATCGTAAACCAGCTGATTGTGAAAGATGTACTGGAAAGAGTGAAAGACGGCGGTACCAACCAGTTGCAGATGGGACTCACGGAACTGGCTCCCGGCTCTGTATGGAATACCATGCCTGCCCACACGCACACACGCCGCATGGAAGCTTACTACTACTTCAACCTGAAACCCGGCAACGCTATCTGTCACCTGATGGGCGAACCGCAGGAAGAACGTTTGATATGGCTGCACAACGAACAAGCCATCACTTCTCCCGAATGGTCCATCCACGCTGCTGCCGGAACCAGCAACTATACTTTCATCTGGGGTATGGGCGGTGAAAACCTGAAATACAGCGACAAAGACGAAATCAAATACATCGATATGAAATAAAGTTGCCCTGCAACGTCCGATAGGCATGGACTTAAATAATCCATGCCTATTTTGTCATTTTCTACATCCTTTTTACTCAATATTACACCTCGAACAACACACAAACCCCTACATTTGCATCAAAATATAAATCTATTATCATGAGTACATTTCAAAACACCGCAGGCGGATGACCAATTACCGTTGGATTATCTGCGCCATGCTATTCTTCGCGACAACCGTCAATTACCTCGACCGCCAGGTTCTTTCATTGACCTGGAAAGATTTCATCTCCCCCGAATTCCACTGGACCGATACACACTACGGCTACATCACAGCTATCTTTTCCATCGTCTATGCCTTAGGCAATCTGTTTGCCGGACGTTTCATCGACTGGATGGGAACGAAAAAAGGGTATTTATGGGCCATTGCCGTATGGTCTATCGGTGCTTGTATGCACGCCCTCTGCGGACTTGCCACAGAAATGACCCTCGGCATTGAAAATGCCGCCAACATGATTAGCGCTACCGGTGCATTGGCCTCTACCATAGCCATCACCAGCGTTTACTACTTCATTGCCGCCCGTATCATACTGGGCATCGGTGAAGCAGGAAACTTTCCTGCCGCCATCAAGGTGACTGCCGAATATTTTCCAAAGAAAGACCGTGCCTTCTCCACTTCCATATTCAATGCCGGCTCTACCATCGGAGCACTGATAGCCCCATTGTGTATCCCTACCCTGGCCCGCTACTTCCAACGCATGGGCGTGGGCAACGGCTGGGAAATGGCTTTTATCGTTATCGGCGGATTGGGTTTCATCTGGATGGGACTGTGGATATTCATGTACAAGAAACCTGATGAAAATCCACACGTAAACGCAGCTGAGCTGGCATATATAGAACAAGACAAAGACAATGAGAAGGATAAAAAGGCGACTACTCCGACAACCAAGGATGAAAAGAGCATTTCTTTCCTGCAATGTTTCAAATATCCGCAAACCTGGGCTGTATTTTTCGGCAAATTCATGACTGACGGTGTATGGTGGTTCTTCCTCTTCTGGGCACCCGCATACATTTCGGACGTTTACGGATTCTCCTCAGATACTCCCACGGCACAGATGCTTATCTTTGTGCTCTATGCCATCACGATGTTGTCCGTCTATGGCGGGAAATTGCCCACCATCATTATCAACAAAACCGGTAAGAACCCCTACGCCGCACGCATGCAGGCCATGTTCATCTTTGCACTGTTCCCGCTATTGGCATTGTTTGCACAGCCATTGGGCAACAAGGAAGTATTTGGCGAACAAGCCTATTGGTTCCCGATTATCATCATAGGTATTGCAGGCTCTGCCCATCAGTCCTGGTCGGCCAACATCTATTCTGTGTAGGTGATATGTTTCCCAAGAGCACCATTGCCACCATTGTGGGAATCGGAGGTATGGCGGGCGGTATCAGCTCATTCCTTATCAACATGAGTTCCGGTTTGCTGTTCGACTATGCCGACAAGACACAAATGGTATTTCTTGGATTCCAGGGCAAGCCTGCCGGATATTTCATCATCTTCTGTGTATGTGCAGTGTCCTACCTGATAGGCTGGTGCATCATGAAGGCACTGGTTCCGAAGTACAAACCGATTATAGTGGACTAATCAGAAGTCTCTATATAGATATTCAGAATCATGCGGAGTTTGCAAACTGCATTACATGCCTTGCAAACTCCGCACAAAAAAAGCCTTTTCTCACGAAATGGCTTTTCTTCGTTCAATTACAGTCAAAAACAAAAAACTGTAAATGGAACACAATTTAAGATGAAAAAAAGGGAAGTCTCACGACTTCCACAATTCTTCTAACCTTAAATCTAAATCTCTATGAAAAAAAACGTGATGCAAAGATAATGGTTTATCTCACACAGCGTTATTAATAAACTCTATAAAGAAGCAGAAAATATTTAAGATTTACTAAATAAGACGGTTACGAATGGCAAACTACAGACAAGAGCTCGGCATAAATAGGATTAAGTTTCAATAGTTGCGGCACTCCTGTCATAAACATCTGCCTGCGGGCACGAGTAAGGGCAACATTCAATTTCCGGTCAATCCGAGTACCGTTTTCCTCCGTCATATTTGCCAGAAACTTCAACTGATAAGCCCGGTTCACACAGAAAGAGTAGATAATAACATCCCGTTCGCTACCTTGGAAGCGTTCCACGGTGTCTACCAATATATCCTCCAAAGGAGCAATACCCAAAGCAGCAATCTCTTTCTTAATCAAGGCTATCTGACTGCGATAAGGAGTGATGACACCTAAAGTGACAGCCGGGTTGAAACCGGAAACAGCTGCATACTGCCGATAGATAGCCGCTGCCAACCGTGCCACAATCCGCGCCTCCGAATGGTTCATCTTGGCCGACTGTGCCGGCGGTTCGACTGCGGCAGGCAGAAAAGCGACACGACGAGTCAGCAAGCCGGCAAACTCACAATCACACAGCTCAGGAGCAAGAATCAGCTCTCCCTGCTGGTGCGGCAGACCAACCGGTTCCAACAGACCACCGTAAAAAGCCCGGTTAGGAAACAAAGCTACCTCGATATTCATACGACCCTGACGGCAGAGCATGTCGTAGGAGGGATGAGGGATAAAAGATGAAGAATGAGAGGTTGATGCCTGGCGATTGGCACTTTCCTTGGAGAGATTCCTATAAAGGCGTTCGAAAAGGGAATCTTTCAAATTATACAATCCGATGGCCTGCAAAGCTTCGTCACACACTTCCGACTGCTCGGACGACTGCAAGACCACTGCGGGTAGCTGCTTATGGTCACCTATCAAAATAAATTTGCCGATGGCATCCGCGCCTGCGGGATTGCGGGTACAGAGTAACCCCAGCAGTTGTGGTTCCAAAATTTGGGTAGCCTCATCCACAATCGCTACATCAAAAGTCTTCAACCGGAAAAGTTCGGTCTTGGAAGAAAGCGTGGCAACCGTACCGACAAAAACACGGCAACGGGCAATGCGCTCCTGCACCTGCCGCCGAGTGGCACAAGATTCCAACACATTCTCAATCAGATACGGGCGGAATGAGTCATCGCAAGACAACTCACTGCCTAAACGGATAAAGTCTATTTCAGGCTCAATGGAAGCCAGCGCCTTACTGATTTCATCTACAGCACGATTGGTATACGAAAGCAGTAGAATCTGTTTCCCCTCCCGGTAAAAGGCTTCTACCATGCCCCGCAGCGCGCGAGAGGTCTTGCCGGTACCCGGCGGACCGATTAAAAGGAAATAGTCGCGGGCAGCCTGCGCTTTTAGAATAATCCGCGAAAAATCATCCGGAGCGGTCGCAATACCAGTATCCAAAGAAGCATCGAACTCGGGAGGGCGCTGCCCCAACAACAAATCACGCCGTCTTTGAGTGGCAGAAAGGAAAGCGGAAAGTCCCAGATACATGCTACGAAAGGAGGTGTCCATATAGTCGTGCTCTATGGCATAAAGGCTAGCAGCAGGCAATACACCCGCATTCTGCTGAGTGGCACGAAGACGGATACAGACCTCGTTATCGGATATGCGCTCTATATTACCTTTAAACACCATCTTGTTGGTAACGTTGTCGGTATCCGTATTCCGTTCGTAAAGAACCACCGCATCACCCTGACGGAAATTGGGCAGAACCCGCTCCTGCCGGGAAGCAACCATTTGCTTCGTTCTGAGTGACAAATACGGTTTATGCGCATCTGCCGCATGATTCTCGCAAATAGCCAAATCGTACAGAATTTCACCTGCCTCACATTTCTCAGCCAGTGTGGAAAGCCAGAGGGCGGCAGCACCGGTACGTCCTTCATAATCCACATCTCCAGATTTGGAGGTATAGAGTTCCTTGGTTATAAAGTTATAGAGCGTATAAAAATAGCTTTGTTCCAACGACGAAAGCGAACGGATGCGTTGCGCTACGGCATCGATGGAGGGGCAAAGGAAGCGTTTCCACAAGGTATTGTCCAAACCGCGCTCATTCAAGGTATCCGGATGGATGTCTTTCAGGCGCTCTGCCGTATACTGTGGGCTATTCCGTAACTGGATGCCATATTCATTGGCTACAATCCGGTTACGCACATCCATCACACGGCGCACCATTGCCCACGAAGGACGCGCCGGATAAAGCAACGGATAACGGGTATAGAGCAGATAAGCCTTTACACGTCGATGGTCCATTCCCATAGAATACTCCAACACAGCCTGATAGAGCAACATCTGCACCTTATTGTTTTCTTTAGGCTCCACCTTACCACGGATGGAATACTCGTCCGCCTTACCGGACTTCATTTCAATGAACGAGGTCATATCCCGCTGCATGTAGTCCAGACGCCCTTGCAAACCCAATGCTTCACAGATGTAAGAGGGTTCCAGCACGGCATCAGTCCTATCGAGCTCATAGCCGGATGCACGGAATGTTTCTGTCACCGTCCGGTGGATATTATCGAAATGGCGCTTGCAATCGGAAAAGAATTCAGCTTCCTTCTCCCGGTCGCGCAGGTCGGCACATGCTGCCAGCTCGATGGGATAAGAACGGAAGGCCTTCTTCATGCATGCCAAATAATCGGGTGCCTCCTTGGCATGAATCCATTCGTCCAGAAAGAGGTTGGCAATATTACCCAACAGTAACGGACGGGTATTGTCTGGCGACTGGAGCCGTGCCAGGATATAATTGGCAGGATGATGCCCGTAATCCTTGAAGCATTCGGCAAGCGAACTGATGTCTATCAAGTAATCGGGCTCAAGTATAATAAAGGAAGGGGTGAGTATGCCGACTTCGTCCACCGTAACATCCAGCAGATTGACCTGGGCATGCCGCCACAGAATCCGGCAGATTTCTGCAAACTCTTCATTAATCTGAGGTACATTATAACGGACACGCAACGGCTCATCGGCTACAGTGTCTACGGGCAGTACATATAAATAAGTATCATCGGCATACTGAAAACAGACGCGCATGCGCTTTATCCGTTCTTTGGCGGGCGGTGCCACTATATAGGTGGCATCCGCACGGGGTAGCAGGCGATAAAGTTCGGCAGGTATCTCCTCCCCCGTCAAGCGCTTGACAAAGAATGCCAGTGTCTTGGCATCACGCAACAACTGTTCACGTTGCGGTTCCGCCTGGCGGTTCAGAATAGCATTGGAGGTCAGCCGGAAGGTATGCAGACGGTTCTGTTCCACGGTGGAAAGTCCGGCCTTCGAAGCCACGAAACTGATACGTGCAGAAAGGTCCGTCATCTGCAAGCTGCCGTCGGGCATCTGTGTACGGCACAAACGCTCCAGCAACTCGCGCAATTGCCGATAGGCCACGTCCAAGGAGATTTCCTCAACGTGGCAGGCTTCCAGCAATATACTAAAATATTCCTTTACTTCACAATCCATCATTCCTCTGTCTCCACTTCTTCCGCTTCATCATCAGTCTTTTTATCCTTTATCATCAGGATACTCAACTCATAGAGCAGATAAAGCGGCACCGCCACTACTGTCAAGGTAAACGGGTCACCGGTCGGAGTAATGATGGCCGAGGCAATAACAATGATGACAACAGCATGACGGCGGTATTTCCGCAAAAAGGTCTTGTGCACCAGTCCCAGCAGGGAAAGCAGCCATGTCACCAGCGGCAGTTCGAATGCCAGTCCCATGCAAAGCACCAACATCATGAAATTGTCGATGTACGAGTTCAGGGAAATTTGATTCTCGATGGCTGCGCTCAATTGATAAGTGGAAAGGAAACGCAATGTCAGCGGATAGACCATAAAATACCCCAGCAACACACCGATGAAGAACATCACCGTACCTATACCCAGCGCTTTCCTCACCCCTTTACGCTCGTTTGGATAGAGTGCAGGCTTACAAAGCGCCAGATTTCATAGAAAATATAAGGAGCAGCCGTTACCACCGACATCCAGAAAGCGGTAGACATGTGGACAAAGAACGGTGCGGCAAGATTGATATTGACGAGCTTCACATGAAACTCCTGGGTAAAGAATTCATCCTGCAAATCCAGTCTCTGCCCTATCCAGCGCAGCAAGTCATAGAAAATGAAGTCGTTATGGCAAGGAGCCAATATCACATTGTCAAACAGATAAGGCATGGCAATAAAATAACCGATAGCCAATACAAACCACACACCGAGTACACGAAACAACACCCGGCGCAACTCGTCCAAGTGGTCCCAAAAGGTTAGTTCTTTTTCTGACATAAAGGGATTTACTATTTACTATTTGGGCTGCGCTGCGGGGATTTACTATTTGACATTACTATTTACTATTTGGGCTGCGCTGTGGAAAAGGCAACAAGCCTACCCATACTCCTGAACTTCTCAGAGTATCAAATAGTAAATAGTAAATTGTCAAATAATAAATACCCTTGTTCCTTTATTTCTTTTCAGCCGGTTTATCCAAATCTTCCTGAGCCTTGTTTATCTCTTCTTTGGCTTCATTCACACCATCCTTGAAGCTCTTCACTCCTTTGCCCAAACCACGCATCAATTCGGGAATTTTCTTACCACCAAACAACAGCAAGATGACCAATGCAATAATTATCCATTCGGAACCGCTGGGCAGAAAGCCTAATAAAAGTAAGTTTGTCATAGTTATATCTGATTAATTATAGTGCAAAGATAGGAAAATTAAGGATTAGGGATTAAGGATTAAGGATTAATTTTATCGCAATCCCTAATCCCTAATCCCTGCCCCCTATCTTCAGTCTTGATAATAAATACGTTTTACCCGTGTAGAAACGCTTGTCAACACCTCATAAGGAATAGTTTCGAGTACATCGGAAAGAACGGTTATAGGCAGATGGTCACCAAAAATTTCCACACTGTCACCCTCCTTGCAATCGATGTCCGTCACGTCAATCATACAGACATCCATGCAGATATTCCCTACATAGGCTGCCCGTTGGCCGTTTACAAGACAATAGGCATGTCCATTTCCAAGATGGCGGTTCAGGCCGTCGGCGTAACCGATGGGAAGAGCCGCTATACGCGACGGACGGGTGAGATGCCCTTTCCGGCTATACCCCACCGTATCCTCTTCGGGAACATCACGTATCTGGAGGATGGTAGTCTTCAACGTGCTCACATTATTCATAATGGAATTGTCTATGGGATTGACACCATAGAGGCCGATACCCAGGCGCACCATATCGAATTGCGCCCCGGGGAAACGCTCGATACCTGCGGAATTGCAGATATGGCGAAGTATCTTATGCGGAAAAGCTCCTGCAATTCCATGGACGCTTTCTCGAACATTTCTATCTGCCGGCGTGTAAAACTGTCGAATTGTTGCGAATCGCTCCCTACCAAATGCGAGAAGACGGAACGGGCAATCACAGCATTCTGTCCCTTCAGCCGTTCTATCAGCCGGGGCATATCCTCCGGAGCAAACCCCAGGCGGTGCATACCGGTATCCAGCTTTATGTGGATGGGGGAAGTTTGTGATACCTTCCTTTTCCGCTTCTTTAATCAAAGCGTCCAGCAGATGGAAGCTATATACTTCGGGCTCCAGCTTGTAATCGAACATGGTCTTGAAAGCAGTCATCTCAGGATTCATGATAATGATGTTCGCAGTGATGCCCGCTTTGCGGAGTTCGGAGCCTTCGTCGGCAACCGCCACGGCAAGATAATCGACATGATGTTCCTGCAAAGTCTTGGCTATCTCATAAGAACCTGCACCGTAAGCGGAGGCTTTCACCATGCAGACCATCTTTGTTTCCGGCTTCAGCTTGCCACGATAATAGTTCAGATTGGCAATCATCGCTCCAAGATTAACCTCCAGAATGGTTTCGTGCACCTTCTTCTCCAATACTTCCGTCAAGGAGTCAAAACCGAACTTACGTGCACCCTTAATCAGAATTATTTCGTTTTCAAGGCGAAGTTCCCCACGCTGAATGGCACGTATCAAGGCCGCTGTATCCGGATAAAAGGTCTTCTCTATATTAAAGCGTGCAGCGCAGGAAGATATTTCATTTCCTACACCTATGATGCGTTCAATGCCACGGCTGTTTACCAGCTGTGCCACTTGTCGGTAAAGTGTCAGCGTGTTCTGACCGGTCTCCAATATATCCGAAAGAACCAAAGTCCGCCTCAATCCCTTACTTTGCGAACGGCGGTAAAGAAAATCGAGTGCAATATCCAATGAGCCAAGGTCAGAATTATAACTGTCGTTAATCAACAGACAGTTGTTTTTTCCCTCCTTGACTTCCAGCCGCATGGCGATGGGTTCCAGCCTTGCCATACGTTCTGTAATCTGTTCGGCAGGAAGCATCAGATAGAGGCATGCGCCAGGCAGTTCAGCGAATTCTCGATGGAAGCATCATCTATGAACGGTAGAGTAAACGTATTGTCCATATCCAGATAGCGATAGGAAATGACAGTACAGTCATCCCGTTTCTCCACCTTACTTATATATAGAGGACGTTCCATATCTTTCCGGCTCCACGCAATCTCACGTGCAGACAGCATGGACTTCGCCACACAGTTGCTGACGAACTCATCGTCACCATTATAAATCACTACATCACAATTCTTGAAAAGCGTCAGCTTCTCCATGCATTTCTCCTGCAACGAGAAGAAATTTTCCTGGTGAGCCCCTCCTATATTGGTCAGGATACCTATGGTAGGCTTGATAATGTTCTGCAAAGCGCGCATTTCCCCCGGCTCGGAAATACCGGCTTCAAAAATAGCAAGTTCGGACTGTTCGTTCATCTGCCACACAGACAAAGGCACTCCAATCTGGGAGTTATAACTGCGGGGAGAACGGATAATGGCACGTTCCGGACTGAGCAACTGGTGCAGCCATTCCTTCACAACAGTCTTACCGTTGCTTCCCGTAATACCGATGACCGGTATCTGGAACCGGTTCCGATGCTGTTCCGCCAGTTTTTGCAAGGCTTTCAGCGGGTTGGGAACAATGAGATAATTGACAATTGACTGCGCATCATCACGCTGCATAGCATTGTCAATTGTCAATTGTCCATTGTCCATTAATCTAAAGCTTTCTTCGCTAAGCACAAAATTACGTACTCCACGGGCATATAAATCTGCAATATAGCGCGCACCGTCATTCCTCTTGGTGGTCAAGGCAAAGAATAATGTTTCCTCAGGAAAATTCAGGGAACGGCTGTCAGTGAGCAGCCAGTCTATGGTAGCCGGCGCGTTTCCCATACGCCGTGCGCCAATACTTTCGGTTATGCTTTCAATCGAATACGACATATTTCTCTCTCTTTTTGGAAATCTAAGTACGGGTATTTTCCGTTAAGTTGGTCTATTTTTAACACAATTTGTCCTAAAAAACGCTTATACTCTTCTGAAGCGGGATAAAATGGCTTATGTGACAACATCTTACGGATATTTTCACTTCTTCCATAATCCGTAACGCATCGGCAGAGATGCACGACCGGGTAAACCGTTCCCAGACATAGCGAATGGCTGTTTCGGAAGGATGCACCATGTCTTCTGCATAGAAGCGATAGTCACGAAGCTCGTCGAGCAGCAGCTCATAAGCCGGAAAATAGAAAACATGTTCCGGGAAAGTGGCTTGCAACTGGTTCACGGCAAGTAGCAGGGTAGCTTTACTGAGCTGGTTGGCATGCATTCCGTCACGCACGTGGCGGATGGGGCTGACGGTGAACAATACTTTCAGCCGGGGAATCCGCGCCAGCAAGCCAGAAAGCAAAGAGGTGTAGTCAGATACTATTTCACAGACAGAAAGCATACGGCGGGTAAAGCAGGACTCAGGTTGCTTATGACAATTGGCAACTACAGTTCCCGTCTTTTTATTTTCATAAACCCAGGCAGAGCGAAAGTCAGCAGCAGACAATCCAACCGGTCCAGCCTTTCATGGGCGCTTTTCAAACGCCCGTTAATACCTGCCAATGTTTCCTCTGCAGAGACTGAGGAAAAGCTACCATGATGCATGGCACTGTGCCAAAGTTCATGAAAGAGGAAAATATCGTTTTCATTGTAGCATCTGCCCGCAATGATTTCACGCAATGCCGCAGAAATGGAAAACGGATTATAAAGCACACCATAAGGATTGACGTCACAACGGAACTTGGCATCCACCAGCCTTTGCCCCATCTCGGACGCAAAACAAGAACCCATCAGCAACAGATTATTCTCTTGCGAAAGAAGGGGCATACTGGAAACTACTTCTACAGGTGTATAAAGATTCATAAGCTCGGAATAAATAAACCATTCACTTTCTCGAAAAAAAATGATGTACCAACTGCTTGCTACGCCACAAAGATAGTAAATTTCAATATATAACGGTCGAAACATAAAAAGGCAGGTGATATAACCTTTCATTATATCATCTGCCTTAAATAAAAATACTATATATTCTATTAATACCAATTAGCCGTAGGATCAGCCACCCAATCTGCAAAACCTGGATATTTATCATTAATATCCTGACGTTCAGCAGTCCATTCATATCTTGTCTCTACACGTATCTTCTGCGGAGCTTTGCCTATCTCCGCTTTCAGTGTATATACTTCAGCATTTTGGCCTTCCACTTTGATATTTACGGCACCGGTACCGTTAACTCTGTACATCACCGGAGCCTTAGTTGCCCCAGCATCCGTATTTACCATTGTAGTATTAGAAACACCAAAGAGTTCATGAACTTCACGCTATCACCGCCTACCTCAATATACAAAGGCAAAGTACCACCCGCAGCCTGCAGGGTAATGATAGTTGCTCCCCCATTGGTCGCTACATCAAACACGACATCGTTGAAGTCAAAATCATCACTGTCTCCAAGGTCTTCTGCTATGATTCTGTACGCATTCGTATATACGGCCGGAGAGATTTTCACAATCCAATCACTATAATACCCATCTGCAGCCACTTGTTGATTTGGGTTCTGTCCGGTAGCTTCAAAGTCAAATCCCACATAATAAGCACCCCCAATATATTGTATAGTATAATTATAGTGCATTTTACCATCCAAAGAAACCCTATAGCCAAAAGAAGACGTTCCACTATTCTGCATTAGCATTATAGCCCCCTCAGTAGCATTAAAATTATTGATATGCTCATCTGATGCTGCAACCAAAAAATCCATATTAGAGTGTGAGCCACTTACATGTTGAACAAAAAAGTCGGTCCAATCCACACCAATGGATTGTGGATTCTGATGTGTTTTAAACCATTCCGTAACCACTTCTTTTTCTGTAGCCGTAATACCCTCGGGTACTTCCGTAAAATCTTTCCATTGATTGCTATTAGTGTTAGCAACACGCGTTGTCGGTGTTGCCCCAAATCCCCAATCCTGATCAACTGCAATTTCTCCATACTTCTGCACGAAAGCCGATGCATACTGTGCCTCTTTCTTAGCCGCCGCCTTTTCCGGGTCGAACAAATCGCTATCAGAACCGCAAGCGGAAAATACCACTACGCCCACAATAGCCAAAATTCCAAAGTTGAGCTTTTTCTTCATATCATTCATTGTTTATTCATTTAACAATTCGTGATTACACCCCATTCCGACACATATTACAACCAAGAATATCATTATATACAACTCAAAATTGTATAACATATTGATAAATAGGACATATTCTACTTCGCAAATATACATAATACTATATTAAATAACAACCAAAACCTCAAAAAGTTGCAATAAATAATTTATTAAGTTGTATTTTTCAATAAACATTAAATTTAAAGCATCTCTTATCATAGATGCACACATACGAGAGTACAAGTCAATTTTTGAAAGGACTAATATCTTTGCCTACCAAAATTAAATTATTCCTATATGGAGAAAAATCGTTCCACCATGGTGGAAGATTTTCCCCCAGGATGGAACAATATTTTCTCCATGGAGGAACGATTTACTATCAGGCATCTTTTCCCTTAACCATAGGCAGGCTGAACGAGAAATATGGCGTATGCAAAGAGAAAGTAAAAACAGAAGTGAACAAAAGAGGCTTTTTTTCCTTCTAAAACTTCCCGCCATCCGTTTTCTTTTGCTATTTTTGCATTTTGTAATCTTCAGATTAGAAATGAGAACAGAACCAACAACATATAACTTGCTTAACACCATTACATTTCCCGAGGATTTACGCCAACTCAGCGTAGAAGAGCTTCCTGAAGTCTGTAAAGAATTGAGGCAAGACATTATAAAGGAGGTTTCGTGTAACCCCGGACATTTCGCTGCCAGCCTGGGCACGGTAGAGCTGACCGTTGCCTTGCACTACGTATTCAATACTCCGTACGACCGCATAGTCTGGGATGTAGGCCATCAGGCGTACGGGCACAAGATACTGACCGGACGCCGTGAAGCATTCTCCACCAACCGTAAATTCAAGGGAGTTCGTCCTTTTCCCTCACCAGAGGAAAGCGATTATGACACATTCACCTGCGGACATGCGTCAAATTCAATCTCCGCCGCTCTTGGCATGGCTGTTGCCGCTGCCAGAAAAGGCGAGAAAGACCGCCATGTGGTCGCCGTCATCGGTGATGGAAGCATGAGCGGCGGCCTGGCTTTCGAAGGACTGAACAACGCTTCGTCTACCCCTAACAACCTTCTTATCATTCTCAACGACAATGATATGTCGATAGACAGAAGTGTAGGCGGCATGAAGCAGTACCTTTTCAACTTGACTACCAGCAACCGCTATAACCAGCTGCGCTTCAAGACATCCAGACTGCTGTTCAAAATGGGACTTTTGAACGAGGACCGCCGCAAAGCGCTGATTCGCTTCGCCAACAGCCTGAAATCAATGGCCGCCCAGCAGCAGAATATCTTTGAAGGGATGAACATCCGCTACTTCGGCCTATCAATGGACACGATGTGAAAAACATAGCCCGTGTCCTGCGGGACATCAAAGATATGCAGGGACCGAAAATACTGCATCTGCACACTGTGAAAGGAAAAGGATTCGAACCTGCCGAGAAGAATCCCGATATCTGGCATGCACCGGGCAAGTTCGATCCGGAAACCGGAGAACGCCTCAAGGCGGATACCAGCAATTTGCCTCCGCTTTTCCAGGACGTGTTTGGGGAAACGCTGTAGAACTGGCAAAGGAAAATCCGAAAATCGTCGGAGTAACCCCCGCCATGCCCACCGGCTGCTCTATGAACAAGCTGATGGACACCATGCCCGACCGTGCCTTCGATGTGGGTATTGCCGAAGGGCATGCAGCCACTTTCTCGGGCGGTATGGCTAAAGAAGGAATGCAGCCTTTCTGCAACATCTACTCCTCCTTCATGCAGCGGGCATACGATAATGTCATCCATGACATCGCCCTGCTCCGCCTCCCCGTCGTACTTTGCCTGGACCGCGCCGGACTGGTAGGAGAAGACGGACCGACACACCACGGAGTTTTCGACCTGGCCTATTTCCGTCCGATTCCCAACCTGACCATATCTTCACCGATGGACGAACATGAATTGCGCCGCCTGATGTACACGGCACAGTTGCCGGACCAAGGTCCGTTCGTCATCCGCTATCCCCGCGGACGCGGCGTATTGCTGGATTGGAAATGTCCGCTGGAAGAAATCCCCGTAGGCAAAGGGCGCAGACTGAAAGAAGGCAAAGACCTGGCAGTCATCACCCTCGGTCCCATAGGCAACGTGGCCGCACGTGCCATAGAGCGTGCGGAGAAGGACAAAGGAATCTCCATAGCCCACTACGACCTGCGTTTTCTCAAGCCGCTCGACGAAGCCCTGCTGCACGAGGTGGGACTCAACTTCCAGCATGTCGTCACCATAGAAGACGGTGTCAAAAAAGGAGGAATGGGCAGTGCCATACTGGAGTTCATGGCGGACAATGACTATATTCCCCATTTCAGACGTATCGGTGTACCCGATGCCTTCATAGAACACGGCACCATACAAGAGTTGCACCATCTTTGCGGAATGGACGAAGAAGGAATCTATAATCAATTGATAATTGATAGTTGAAAATTGACAGTTTGAGCATTTACCCCATAGGTCAACTATTAATTACCAACTATCAGCGAACTAAAAGTGAAAATAATTATTGCAGGTGCCGGCGCAGTAGGCACACACTTGGCCAAGTTGCTGTCCCGCGAGAAGCAGGACATCATTCTGATGGACGACAACGAAGAGAAGTTGAGCACACTGAACTCTAACTTCGACTTGATGACGGCTACAGCCTCCCCTACCTCCATAAAAGGCTTGAAAGAAGTGGGAGTGGGAGAAGCCGACCTGTTCATAGCCGTCACCCCCGATGAAAGCCGGAACATGACCGCATGCATGCTTGCCAACAATCTGGGAGCACAGAAGACCGTAGCCCGTATTGACAACTACGAATACCTGCTGCCCAAAAACAAGGAATTTTTCCAGAAGCTGGGCGTCGATTCACTCATCTACCCGGAAATGCTTGCCGCCAAGGAAATCGTGTCCTCCATCCGCATGAGCTGGGTACGCCAATGGTGGGAGTTCTGCGGAGGAGCCTTGATACTGATAGGCACCAAGATGCGCGAAAAAGCCGAGATACTGAACATCCCCCTCCATGAGTTGGGCGGACCGGAGCTGCCCTATCACGTGGTAGCCATCAAACGGGGAAGCGAAACACTGATTCCCCGTGGTGACGATACCATCAAGCTACATGACATCGTATACTTCACCACCACACGAAAATACGTCCCCTACATCCGCAAGATAGCCGGCAAAGAAGATTATGCCGATGTGCGCAACGTGATGATTATGGGTGGAAGCCGGATTGCCGTACGCACCGCCCAATACGTCCCGGACTACATGCAGGTGAAAATCGTGGACAACGACCTGAACCGCTGCAACCGCCTGACCGAGTTGCTTGACGACCGCACCATGATTATCAATGGCGACGGGCGGGATATGGACTTACTTGTGGAAGAGGGACTGAAGAACACGGAAGCCTTCGTACCTTGACCGGCAACTCGGAAACCAATATTCTGGCCTGCCTTGCCGCCAAACGCATGGGAGTCAGCAAAACCGTAGCGGAAGTGGAGAACATCGACTACATAGCATGGCCGAAAGCCTTGACATCGGCACCGTCATCAACAAAAAGATGATTGCTGCCAGCCACATCTACCAGATGATGCTGGATGCGGACGTCAGCAACGTGAAATGCCTGACCTTTGCCAATGCCGATGTAGCAGAATTTACCGTTAAGGCCGGCTCGAAGATTACCAAACATCCGGTAAAAGACCTCGGCCTCCCGAAAGGAGCCACCATCGGCGGACTTATCCGCCAGGGGGAAGGCGTTGTGGTTATGGGTAACACCCTGATACAGCCGGGTGACCATGTAGTGGTATTCTGCCTGAACATGATGATTAAGAAAATCGAAAAATACTTTAACTAATTGAGAATGAGTAGTTGGTAAATGATTAACTTCAAGACAATCATACGGATTATCGGTATTCTGCTATTGCTGGAAACAGTCATGTTTCTGGTCTGTTCGGGCGTGTCCTTCTACTACAGAGAAAGCGATATGCTCGACTTCTGGAAAGCAGGAGGCATCACAGCAGGGGTAGGCTTATTGCTGGCGGCTCTCGGCAAGGGAGGTGAACGACAACTGACGCGCCGTGACGGATATGTACTGGTCAGCTTTGCCTGGGTGGCATTCTCTCTTTTCGGAATGCTGCCTTTCTATATAGGCGGATACATACCCGACATTGCCAATGCATTCTTCGAAACCATGTCCGGTTTCAGCAGTACGGGTGCCACCATCTTGGACGACATCGAGTCACTTCCTCATGGAATACTGTTCTGGCGCAGTATGACACAGTGGATTGGCGGCTTGGGAATCATCATGTTCACCATTGCAGTGCTTCCCATCTTCGGAGTCAGTGGCCTGCAGGTGTTCGCCGCGAGGCAAGCGGCCCTACACATGACAAGGTTCATCCCCGTATCGGTATCACCGCCAAATGGATTTGGAGTATCTATGCCGGCATAACCGCTCTGCTTGTCGGTCTGCTGATGCTTGGAGGTATGGACTGGTTCGACAGTATCTGCCATGCATTTGCCACTACCGGTACCGGTGGCTTCTCCACCAAGCAGGCCAGCGTTGCCTACTACAATTCTCCTTATATAGAATATGTCATCTCCATTTTCATGTTTATCTCCGGCATCAACTTCACCTTGCTATTATTGTTCGTCAACCGGAAATTCAAGAAGTTCATCGGCAATGCCGAGCTGAAATTCTATTTCGGTTCAGTTGTGCTCTTCACTGCCGTCATAGCCATCGTGCTTTACTATACCAGTCCCATGGGGATGGAAGAATCCTTCCGCAAATCCTTGTTCCAGGTAATCTCCCTCCAGACCTCCACCGGTTTTGCGACAGATGACTATATGCAATGGACACCCGTCTTGTGGGGGCTGCTTACCATCATCATGCTGATGGGAGCGTGTGCAGGCAGTACCACCGGAGGCTTGAAGTGTATACGTATGGTAATTCTTACCAAAGTCTCACGAAACGAGTTCAAACACATCCTACACCCCAATGCCATACTTCCGGTACGGATAAACAAGCAGGTAATCTCTCCCTCCATTGTCTCCACCGTACTGGCTTTTTGTTTTATTTATATCTCCATTATAGTCATCGGCACACTGCTCATGATGGCTATGGGTGTCGGGGCTGAAGAATCAATGGGCTGCGTCATTTCCAGTATCGGTAATATGGGACCCGGATTGGGTGAAACCGGACCTGCCTATTCGTGGAATGCCCTGCCCGATGCAGCTAAATGGCTGTTATCCTTTTTAATGCTTCTGGGTCGTCTTGAGTTATTTACCGTACTGCTGCTTTTCACACCGGATTTCTGGAAACGGAATTGATTTAGGATAAAAAGTGTAAAAATAATCATTTTTTGTTATGCGGGGATAGCAAATTGAACAATACTTATTATATCTTTGCGTCCTTGAAAGAGAGAATTGTGGTATGAAGCAATGCATTAAATACTGTTTAATCATAATCTTTGCAGCCCTATTGCACGACAGTGCAACCGGAGCTGCAGATATTTTGTGCGTTCCTGCCACCCGACAAGCAGAATGCTGTACGCTGTCACAAGCTCCTACCACCCAACAAGCAGTCCAGAAGTTCTACGACTTGTTTTCACCAAACTCCCTCTGCATAGAACATGTGGACCATACGCAAGTACCAACCAACAAAAGCGTACTCCTGCGCATGTACATCTACAAGATGCAGCAGCATGCCTATGCACCGGAATGCGACCGTTTGTTGAATCTGTCTCCTCATCCCGTACCCGACGCGAATTATTACGTGTTCGGGCTAAGAAAGATTATCATTTAGAAGGCCTGCAAGCGCAGACGCTTGCCCCTGACCTCGCCGGACAACAAATCAGAGGTTTTGTCCTCCGGTGCGATGTATCTATTATTATATATCTAAAATCTTATCAGGTTTATGAACTTTACTTTGTTAGTGGTCGTCTTATTGACGGCAATCGCTTTCGTGGGTATCGTCATCGCGCTCTCCAATGCGATAGCACCCCGTTCGTACAATGCACAGAAGATGGAGCCGTACGAGTGTGGTATCCCTACCCGCGGTAAATCGTGGATGCAATTCCGGGTAGGTTACTATCTGTTTGCCATCTTGTTCCTGATGTTCGAAGTGGAAACGGTATTTCTGTTCCCTTGGGCAGTCATCACCCGCGAACTTGGCGTGGCAGGACTTTTCAGTGTTTTATTTTTCCTGATTATATTGATTCTGGGCCTTGCTTATGCCTGGAGGAAAGGAGCTTTGGAATGGAAGTAACAAAGAAACCGAAAATTAAATCTATCCCTTATGAGGAGTTTACAGACAACGAAACGTTGGAGAAACTGGTTCGGGAACTTAATGCCGGAGGCGCCAATGTCGCCCTTGGCGTACTGGACGATTTCGTCAACTGGGGACGCAGCAACTCACTGTGGCCTCTTACGTTTGCAACCAGCTGTTGCGGTATCGAATTCATGGCCCTCGGCGCAGCCCGCTACGATATGGCGCGCTTCGGGTTCGAGGTAGCCCGTGCCAGTCCGCGCCAGGCAGACATGATTATGGTTTGCGGAACAATAACCAACAAGATGGCTCCCGTTCTGAAACGTCTTTACGACCAGATGGCCGATCCGAAATATGTAGTAGCCGTAGGCGGCTGTGCCGTCAGCGGAGGCCCGTTCAAGAAATCCTATCACGTGGTGAACGGTGTGGACAAGATTCTGCCGGTGGATGTCTACATTCCCGGTTGCCCTCCGCGTCCGGAAGCATTCTACTACGGCATGATGCAATTGCAGCGTAAAGTGAAAATAGAGAAATACTTCGGTGGAGTAAACAGAAAAGAAGAGAACCACTAATCAGTACTTAAAAATATGGAAATAAAATACATAGAGCCCTCAGTCCTGCACGACGAAATGCTGCGTCTGCGGAAAGAGAAACAAATGGACTTCCTGGAATGCCTCAGCGGTATGGATTGGGGAATACCCGACGAGAAAGACGCACCGGACACCCCCCGCGGACTCGGTGTAGTCTATCTGTTGGAATCTACTGTTACCGGCGAACGGATAGCGGTACGCACCGCCACTCTAAACCGGGAACATCCCGAACTTCCTTCCGTCAGCGATATCTGGAAAGCTGCGGATTTCAACGAGCGCGAAGTCTACGACTTTTACGGCATCGTTTCATCGGTCATCCGGATATGCGCCGACTCTATCTGCGCAATGACTGGGTAGGCTATCCCATGCGTAAAGACAATGAGCCGGAAAAAGATAATCCGTTGCGTATGGACAACGAAGAAACGGTGGACACCACCATGGAATTGGAGCTGAATCCCGACGGTAGCATCAAGAATAAGGAGATGCAACTTTTCGGTGATGAGGAATATGTGGTGAACATCGGTCCCCAACATCCGGCCACCCACGGCGTAATGCGCTTCCGTGTATCATTGGAGGGTGAAATCATCGACAAGATTGATGCCAACTGCGGCTACATCCACCGGGGTATCGAGAAGATGTGCGAAAGCCTGACCTATCCGCAGACCTTGGCTCTAACCGACCGTCTGGACTACCTGGGCGCACACCAGAACCGCCATGCCTTGTGCATGTGTATCGAGAAGGCAATGGGCGTGGAAGTAAGCGAACGCGTGCAGTACATACGTACCATCATGGACGAGTTGCAGCGAATAGACTCTCACCTGCTGTTCTATTCTTGTCTTGCTATGGACTGGGTGCATTAACGGCCTTCTTCTACGGTTTCCGCGACCGCGAAAAGATACTCGACATCTTTGAGGAAACTTGCGGCGGACGCCTCATCATGAACTACAACACCATCGGTGGCGTGCAGGCAGACATTGCTCCCGGCTTCGTAAAGAAAGTGAAGGAGTTTATCCCCTACCTCCGCGGTATCCTACACGAATATCACGACGTATTCACCGGGAACATCATTGCCCAGCAACGTCTGAAAGGTGTGGGTATACTCTCACGGGAAGATGCCATCGCCTTTGGAGCTACCGGAGGCACCGGACGCGCCAGCGGATGGGCCTGCGACGTGCGTAAGCGTATGCCATATGCCGTATATGACAAGGTGGACTTTAAAGAAATCATCCGCACCGAAGGCGATTCATGGGCACGCTACCTTATCCGTATGGATGAAATTCTGGAGAGCCTGAAGATTATCGAGCAACTGATAGACAACATCCCGGAAGGAGCCTACCAGGAAAAGATGAAACCTATTATCCGCGTACCGGAAGGCACTTATTATGCAGCCGTAGAAGGTAGCCGCGGTGAGTTCGGCGTCTTCCTCGAAAGCCATGGCGACAAGATGCCTTACCGCCTGCATTTCCGCAGTACGGGCTTGCCATTGGTATCGACCGTAAATACGATTTGCCGCGGAGCTAAAATCGCCGACCTTATTGCCATTGGCGGAACATTGGATTATGTAGTACCAGATATTGACAGATAAAAGGATTTACGATTTGACAATTTACAATTTACCATGCGGAATTACAGCGCAGCCAAATTGTAAATTGTACATTGTGAATTGTAAATCAAAAAGCGCCTCGTAAATTGTAAATAGTAAATTGTAAATAGTAAATGAACAACGTGTTTGACTTTAGTATAGTAACCAACTGGATACACCAGATGCTGACTTCCCTGATGCCGGAAGGTCTGGCAATATTCCTCGAATGCGTGGTGATTGGCGTATGCATCATCTTGATGTATGCCGTGCTTGCCATCATCCTGATTTACATGGAGCGTAAAATATGCGCCTTCTTCCAATGCCGCCTCGGTCCGATGCGCGTGGGGAAATGGGGATTGCTCCAAGTGCCCTGCGACGTCATCAAGATGTTGACAAAGGAAATCATTGATTTGAAATTCTCTGACCGGTTCCTCTACAATCTGGCACCGTTCATGGTAATCATCGCTTCTTTCCTGACATTTGCCTGCCTGCCCATCAACAAGGGATTGGAGGTATTGGACTTCAATGTAGGAGTGTTCTTCCTGCTGGCTGCATCGAGTATCGGCGTAGTGGGTATCCTGCTGGCAGGCTGGAGTTCCAACAATAAATTCTCGCTGATTGGAGCCATGCGAAGCGGTGCGCAGATTATCAGCTACGAGTTGTCCTGCGGATTGAGCATACTGACAATGGTAGTGTTGATGGGAACCATGCAGTTCTCCGAAATAGTAGAAGGACAAGCTGACGGCTGGTTCATCTTCAAGGGACATATCCCTGCATTGATAGCCTTCATCATCTACCTCATTGCCGGAAATGCGGAAACCAACCGCGGTCCCTTCGACTTGCCCGAAGCCGAAAGCGAGTTGACTGCCGGATACCATACGGAATACAGCGGTATGGGCTTCGGATTCTTCTATCTGGCAGAATATTTGAATCTGTTTATCGTAGCCTCCGTGGCAGCCACCATCTTCCTGGGAGCTGGATGCCGCTACACATCGTAGCCTGGACGGCTTCAACGCAGTGATGGATTACATTCCGGGATTTGTATGGTTCTTCGGAAAGGCCTTCTTCGTAGTCTTCCTGCTGATGTGGATAAAGTGGACCTTCCCCCGCCTGCGTATTGACCAGATTCTGAATCTGGAGTGGAAGTACCTGGTACCCATCTCTATGGTGAACTTGATTTTGATGGTATTAATTGTAGTATTTAAATTGCATTTCTAACCGGCGTAGCGCCGGAGCAAGATTTCCTTGCGGATAATTTTAATAAAGGCAAAAGTAATGAAAGAAAAGAACTCTTATATCGGCGGACTCATACACGGCGTCACTTCTCTGCTGACAGGTATGAAGACAACCATGACCGTATTCTGCCGACGAAAGACTACCGAACAATATCCGGAAAACCGCTCGACATTGAAACTCTCCGACCGTTTCCGTGGCACGCTGACCATGCCCCATAATGATAAAAATGAACATCGGTGTGTAGCTTGCGGTTTGTGCCAGATGGCTTGTCCCAACGACACTATCAAGGTGACCGGCGAGATGGTTGAAACGGAAGACGGCAAGAAAAAGAAGATATTGGTTAAGTACGAATACGACCTCGGTTCGTGCATGTTCTGCCAACTCTGTGTGAATGCCTGCCCTCACGATGCCATCACGTTCGACCAGGATTTTGAGCATGCAGTGTTCGACCGCACGAAACTGGTCATGACGCTGAACCGTCCGGGCAGCCATGTAGAAGAAAAAAAGAAACCCGCTGCTCCCAAAGAAGAGACAACAAAGTAATTCGTTAATAGTAACTTGTAATTAAACAACATGGAAATAACTCTTGAAACAGTAGTATTCTACTTCCTTGCGGCCTTTATCACCGTATTTCCATCTTGACGGTAACGACCCACCGCATGGTGCGCTCGGCCACCTACCTGCTGTTCGTACTTTTCGGTACGGCAGGCATCTACTTTCTGCTGGGTTACACCTTCCTCGGTTCCGTGCAGATTATGGTCTATGCCGGCGGTATCGTAGTGCTCTACGTCTTCTCCATACTGCTTACCAGTGGCGAAGGCGATGTCATCGAGAAGTTAAAGCGTAGCAGGTTCCTTGCCGGACTGGGTGCCACCGTGGGCGGTGCCATCATCGTAGTATTCATCACTTTGAAGCATAAGTTCATTGCCACCACCGACGTGGAACCTTTGGAGGTCAACATCAAGACCATCGGTCACCACATGCTGAGCGGTGACAAGTATGGTTATCTGCTTCCCTTCGAAGCTGTCAGCATCTTGTTATTGGCATGTATCGTAGGTGGATTATTAATAGCACGTAAAAGATAAGAATTATGATACACATGGAATATTATCTGATAGTTTCGGCTATCATGTTTTTCGCAGGCATCTATGGGTTCTTTACCCGCCGCAACACGCTGGCGATACTTATCAGCATCGAGCTGATTCTGAATGCCACGGACATCAACTTTGCGGTGTTCAACCGTTTCCTATTCCCCGGAGGACTGGAAGGATATTTCTTCTCTTTATTCTCCATCGCCATCTCGCGGCCGAAACGGCTGTAGCCATTGCCATCATGATTAACATCTACCGTAACATCCGCAGCATCCAGGTGAACAAACTGGATGAGATGAAATGGTAAGAGCCAAAATCGCCAAACGATGTTTCTTGAATAGTAATAATTGATAAACATAGTATATATGGAATATACAATATTAATCCTTCTGCTCCCTTTCCTCTCTTTCCTCGCCCTGGGACTTGGAGGTAAATGGATGTCGCACCGCATTGCCGGCCTTATCGGAACTGCAGTACTGGGCCTGGTCGCAGTGCTTTCCTATCTCACCGCAGGAATGTACTTCAGCGCTCCCCGCCTTGCTGACGGTACGTACGAGACGCTGATGCCCTATAACTTCAAATGGCTGCCCTTCACAGAAAGCCTCAGTATCGACATGGGCATTCTGCTTGACCCGATTTCGGTCATGATGCTCGTAGTCATCAGCACCGTTTCGCTGCTAGTACACATATACTCTTTCGGTTACATGAAGGGCGAACGCGGTTTCCAGCGCTACTACGCCTTCTTGTCGCTCTTCACCATGTCCATGCTCGGACTGGTAGTGGCTACGAATATCTTCCAGATGTATCTTTTCTGGGAGTTGGTGGGCGTGTCCTCCTATCTGCTGATTGGTTTCTACTATACGAAACCCGCAGCTATTGCTGCTTCGAAGAAAGCATTTATCGTTACCCGTTTTGCTGACCTAGGTTTCCTTATAGGTATCCTTGTCTATGGATATTATGCCGGCACATACACCTTCAGCCCAATGAGATGGCGCTGGCAAAGGGCGGTGCGGCCATGATTCCGCTTGCCTTGGGACTGATGTTCATCGGTGGCGCCGGAAAGAGTGCCATGTTCCCGTTGCACATCTGGCTGCCCGATGCATGGAAGGTCCTACGCCAGTCAGTGCACTGATTCATGCCGCCACGATGGTGGTTGCAGGGGTCTATCTGGTGGCACGCAT
>ENA-OQLB01000133-OQLB01000133.1-human-gut-metagenome-genome-assembly--contig:-NODE-133-length-42606-cov-4.240542_pt1 | contig 42606 bp, 51 predicted proteins | sample MGYA00242656_ERZ504813 | MGnify/ENA primary metagenome ERZ504813 (study PRJEB26092, sample SAMD00036388) | human gut metagenome | host: Homo sapiens | study: EMG produced TPA metagenomics assembly of... | reverse complement strand
TTTTTCTTTCTTTCTGATAGATAATGCATATAAAGAAAAGCCCATGCCACCCCTATAAATAATACCTAAACCATTACCAGAAGTAAAAACACCTTTTGAGCCCAATCCAGTCTCCATACACATCAAAATTAAACACCTAATATATTTGAAATCAGTATTATAACTGCATATATTGTTGCCGATAATATAAAGTAACAGACGATATCCGATACTCCGATTTTATTGTTTTGAATGTAGTTGTTAATCACCAAATAAAATAGCAGGCAAAAAGAAAGTTTATAAGAGGAAATTATGCCGTTCAATAGGCCTGGCGGATACTGATGCAACAAAAAGGATGCAAATTCTATTATTAACAAATAAAAAACCGTTACCAAAAAGAAATAAAACTTTTGCCTGTATTTCAATTGAACGAATAATATCATCGTCAAAAACAACCGGAATATCTGAGAAGGAGAAAATGCAGCATTCTCACTCATCATCCCCTTCCCTACCAGATAACCAGTTAAAGCATCGGCAAACGGGTTCAGAAGAAAGATAAGAAATAAAGTAAAAGCAATAATGGAACCCCTAATAGCACAAATATTATGCAACATCATTGGTTATTTAGTATGTATCTCAAATGCTGCGAATACACATTTTTACTTAAAAAGCATTCACATGCATTCTTGGGGCAATGTAGCCTTTCCGATTGATAATCTGTATAAATATTATATAAAGTGGAAGATATGTCTTCCACACTCTTTACATCTGAAAAATAATCTATTTTACCATCAACATACATATCATGAAGCACCCCGCTAACAGGACTGATAGCCCATATCGTTTTCCGATTCTGCATATAATCAGATATTTTGCTCGGCAAGAAAATGCCTTCTTCACAAGGAGCCTCCAATAACAAGCATAAATCGTATTGCTTCATTACAGACAAACTCTCCATATATGATACCGGCGGAAGACATTTTATCCACTTATCCAAATGCAGAGCTTCTATCTGCTCAAAAAAAGCATTATTATGCATTCTTTCCAATACTCCCAGAAAAGTAACTTCTATCTTAGCATCTGTAACTTTGTCCAAAAAAGAACGTATTCCCTTTAACAAAATCTCAGGATTACGTTCACGCCCCAAAGCGCCGGCATGAATTATCTTCAAGACTCATCATTTCTTGCCGGAAGCTCTGCCGGAATGAATTTTTCTATAATAATATGAGGACTTATCAAAGAACGGTTTCTATCCATTCCAACCATATATTGCAACATATAGTCACGTAACCTTGCAGAAGGAAATACATTATAAAAAGTATATTTTCCTATATCTGAAATTAATTTCTTCCTAAAATAGCTGATGCAGGTATCAGGTCCTTTTCCATACGGATACGGATATTTTATCCACATATAAGGATCGTTCCAAGTAGCAACCCATCTGATTTTATATTTTCTTGCTATGTAGGCACCTACTACTTCTGAAGGATAATCATAGGTATAAATATAATCGTATTGATATTGCTTAATCAAATTTTCGCACACTGATATTGCATCAAAAGCCCAATCAATGCCTTTATAGATGTATCCGGTTTTTAAAAATGTTTTCAGATGCCGTAATATTGTACTGAAATCAAAATTCGTATCTACCTTTACAAGATTTATTAAATTAACTTTCTTAAAAAAGAAATCAGTAGTAGACTCAGGATAACAAGTGCGGTTGGCACGAACTGCCCTACATACTAAATCGACAATAGCTCCCCCTTCAGTTAAAGCATTCAACATTTTGGCATTAACATTAGCTTCTGCTCCAAATATGGGATATGAGCTTGGGGCAACAAACAATATTCTCATATCAGCTCTTTTCAATCAATAATCCGACAATTCTCTCACACGCTTTTCCGTCTCCATAAGGGTTCACTGCCTTACTCATTTCATCGTAATACGTTTGATTGTCAAGCAGTGACGACACCTCAGTCACAATTTTATCGTAATCTGTTCCAACAAGTTTTACCGTTCCTGCTTTCAACGCTTCCGGACGCTCCGTTGTATCGCGCATCACAAGTACCGGTTTACCCAAACCGGGAGCTTCCTCCTGGATTCCTCCACTATCAGTCAACACAATAGATGATTTTTCCATTAAATAAACAAAAGACAGATACTCCAACGGTTCTATAAAGAACATATTGCAAAGATTTGACAAGTCTTCTCCCCAAATTTCATGAATAGGTTTACGAACATTAGGATTTAAGTGCATTGGATAGACAAAATCCACATCCGGATATTTCTTCGTAAGCGTTTGGATAGCCCGGCACATAGACATAAATCCATCTCCAAAGTTCTCACGCCGATGTCCGGTAATCAAGACCAGCTTTTTCCCATTTTTCAAACGTTTAATGTCATAACCAGAAGTTTTCAATGTATCTTCCAATTCTGCATCCAGTTCTTTGTCATTTTTTATTTTATCTACAACCATATAAAGGGCGTCAATTACTGTATTTCCAGTAACTGTAACAGTTTCTTCTTTTATGTTTTCTGCTAAAAGATTTTGTTTACTTAATGAAGTAGGTGCAAAATGATAAGTAGCAATCCGTCCTGTAATTTGCCGATTCATTTCTTCCGGCCAAGGGCTATAAATATTATGTGTACGCAATCCAGCTTCCACATGCCCTACAGGTATTTGTTGATAAAAGGCAGCTAACGCAGCAGCCGTAGAAGTTGTTGTATCTCCATGTACCAACACCACATCAGGCTTAACCTTTTGCAATACATCTCGCATTCCCAATAATACTCTGGAAGTGACATCGTATAAGTCTTGCCCCTGCTTCATGATATTTAAATCATAATCAGGTTTAATACTGAAAATATGAAGAACCTGATCTAACATTTCGCGATGTTGACCGGTTACGCAAACCAGTGTTTTAAAGTCCTTTGTATTTTTCTGAAATTCCTTTACCAAAGGAGCCATTTTTATTGCTTCGGGACGAGTTCCGAATACAAGCATAATTTTTTTCATAAGTATAATTTATACAAGTCAAATATTTTCATTCAAAAAATCAAATTGAAACTTTTTTATAGAGTTTATACAAGATTTTTCATCCCATTTTTTTATAATATTTGCAACTTTACCATAATCCTCAAACTCTGAAAGAGATAAAACTGCATTTTTCGTATTATAAACATATTCAGCCATTCCTTTTGCTTTCTCACTATAAGACAAAAAAACAGTAGGAATATTCATCGTTATAGCATTAACGGCACAATGCATACGAGCAGCTATTACAAAATCGCATTTATTCAAAAATTTTTCAATCCAATAAATCCAGGATCTGAATTCACTACATCTACAGAGTATCCTTTGGCTCGTACCTTATTTGCTATCTGTTCTAAATAAGATAAATCATTATCATTCATTGAATTTGAAAAGACATGAGGTAAAAATATCAATCTACAATTAATTTCTCTAACTAATCCACAGATAGCTTCTACTTGTTTATTAATAGCAATTTCTAAATTTCCATAATGATATAAAGCTGACAATGGACTAAGGTTAATACCTAGCGTTATACCTTGCGTTTTTTCATTTTTCTCCCAAAAGGGACACTCTACAAAATAAGCAGGGTCAGGCGCAAATACCACATTTTGAACAATTCCTAATGACTTAAGATAGTCTACTGTAACCCATTCTCTTGTTACAATTAAATCTATTCTCTCTAAGTGTTTTTTGAAAAAAAGCTAATGCTTTAGAATTTTTCTCGAATTTCCCCACAGAAGCTCCCCATAACACATACTTAATTCCTTTTGCCTGACATTTTTCTAGAAATAGTGGTAAGGAAGCATCATAAGCTCCATCTGGATATAAAGTATAAATATCTCCTCCTATAGAAAACACAGTATCATAACCATCAATCCAATCAGTAGAATCATAAGGTAAAACATAATTAATCCTTATTAATGAAAGTAGTTTCCGCATAATATTGTGAAAACTCCATCGACCAATCCTCTTACGTTGTATAATATGTATATCACAATCAGTCAATCTTTGTACATCATCTTCATAATTATAAGAAGCATAACTAATTTTTACTTCCGGATTTATAGACTTCAGTATATTTACTGTTCCTCGCACAATAGCTTCACAACCATAATTGTAAACGCCCCCAATACCTATTAACAATACATTCCTCATATATTCTTAGTTTATTCAAATCCAAATCTTTTCTTCAATTCTTCCGTAAACCTCACAGCCCCTTTATAATTCAAATGATGCGCATCCAACCGTTCATCATCCGTTGCTCCCCAATGACTATAATCCAAATATTCTACATCATCGAAGCATTTCTTACGCATATTTTCACAAAAAGCCTGATCATAGTAAAACTCCGGTTTAAATACGGGGTAATACATCAGATAAAGCTTAATATGATGCGCTTTACAGTAATCGATTATCTTTCTGAGATATTTATAATTCACACTATATCCATACCAACCATAATCCTTTATCATATCCATCTCTAGTTGTGGAGTCTGCTTAGTGGCATCAAATGCAACATTGTCTTTCCTCTCATTTATATATCCACCTAATAACTTAATATAAGAAGCCGGCTGAAAATATACCAACTTAGACAAGCTTGCTATTACAACACTAAATATCTGTTTTGACTCTAATTTGAATATTTGCCATTGCTCTTTATTAAAAAAAGGCCAATAGGAAGATATAAAGAAACTCTGTTCATTGTAAGCATGATATTTATAATCAGTATTTTGCCAAAGATCCGTTGAAGAACATTGCAAAAATACAGTATCTACTTGAGGATTATTTTCCACATAATGCAGTAGCTTTATATAAGTATAGAGATAACGTTCACTCGGGCTACCTAAATTAATAGCTTCTTTGGTAAGTGAATCATCCACTCCCCTACATACATGTGAAGCTCCCATAAAAAGAATATGCTTCTCTTTAGACAAACTCCAATCTATATGCTTTGCCACATAATATCTTGTTATAAAGAGTAAAGATATAAGAATGGCAAATAAACAGCTAATGAATAAAAAGCTTTTAATATATCGCTTCATGATAACTTTAAAATTGGAAATAGATAAATTGTACTTGTTGCCCAGCTTGCGTAAGAACTATAAAGGCAATGAAAAGATACAGTCCCCAGCGCATCCAACGCTTAGGAAGAGAAAATTGGAGACCATACTGCTTTGTACGGTTCAGCCACTCCACACACAATAATATTGCAATAAATAATAGCATTTTTTTAGGAATACCTTCTGTTTCGGCAACACAGAAATTATTAACGATACAATATAAATAATCAACAAACTCAGTGATATTGTTAGCCCTAAAAATAATCCAGCCAAATACTATCAAAGCAAACGTAAGCAGCATCATAAAAAATTCTTTTATACTAGGCAAACTCCTACCTTCAGCGACTGTTTCAGTATATTTTTTCGTCTTTCCAATAATCATCAATGGGAGAAAAAGCAATGCATGATAAATGCCCCACAATATAAATGTCCAGTTAGCACCATGCCACAAACCGCTAGTAAAGAATATAATGAATGTGTTTCGAAGCTGCTTATTCTTACCTTCTCGACTTCCGCCTAGGGGAATATATACATAATCAACAAACCACGTATTAAGTGAAATATGCCAACGTTTCCAAAATTCAGCAACATCACGTGAGAAATAAGGGAAATTAAAATTACGCATCAAATTAATACCAAATAATCTGGCAGTACCTATCGCTATATCTGAATATCCGGAAAAATCCCCATAAATCTGAAAAGCAAAGAAAATAGCAGTAACTATTAACATTAGACTACTATGCTCAGCATAATTATTCCAAATATTATCTACTATATCTGCACAATTATCAGCAATCACCATTTTTTTGAACAATCCCCAAAGGATCTGTTTTGTACCATCAACAGCAACAGAATATATAAATACACGTTTCTTCAAAAATTGAGGCAAAAGGTTGGTAGCACGTTCAATAGGTCCGGCAACCAACTGCGGGAAGAAACTAATGAATGCTAAAAAGGCTATCACATCTTTAGTTGGTTCTATTTTCTTACGATATACATCAATCGTATAACTGAGTGCCTGAAAAGTATAAAAACTAATACCGACAGGAAGCACTATATTGAGAGAGTTGATATTTAATTCTATACCTACACTTGAAAATGCTTCAGCCAAACTTTCAACAAAAAAATTATAATATTTATAAAGACAAAGGATAAACAAATTCACCATTATATTCAGCGCTGCATAACACTTTGCATACCCCCCCCGTTTTGTCTATCGTGTTGTATCATAATACCAGAGAAATAGCTACAAAAGGATGTAAAAGCTATCAAAAGGAGAAAATGCCAATTCCACCAAACCATAAAAAACATAGCTACTGATAACTATAAACAGATTTTGCCACCGTAAAGGCTTGAAAACAAACCAATAGAGAATAAAAACAACAGGCAGAAAAATCAAGAATTCTAATGAATTAAAAAGCATGATTATTTATGAATTACTTTATTTATAAATGTGGTAACCATAACATTAAAACTATACCTGGTAGTTTTATTAAAGCCAAACAAATAGGCTGAAAACAACACGGAAACAACAGATACAATTATCATCAAAAAGCTTGTAAACAATGTATTATCACCCATATATGCAATAAGCAAGGGAAATATCAATGAACAGAATAATACCAAACCATTACGGGCAAAGATAGCAGTAAACTCCCTCCATGTATATCCATGCAGACATACAGCAAGCCACGGTTTGACAATCATCCCCTGAACAATGGTTAATATCAGTAAAGCCCAAGCAATGGCCAGTACCGATCCTCCCATCCGATAAATGACAAAGACAATAGCAAAAGCTACAATATCCATAGCAGGACAAATCAGTGCATTCTCCTTCAACCTTCCATTAGCTTGAAAAATCATATAAAAAGAAAGATCATAAACGAATAAAAAGCACTTCTAATAAAGTGATACGAAGAAATTCAACAGTATAGGGCGGCACTATTTTCAACCATAATTTCAATACTAATTCAGTCTCAAAGAGAAGTGGCAAAGTAATGACAAGCATCAGATAAAAAGACACGTTAGTGGACAAAAACAGTAGACTTTTACTGCTCTCCATTTCACCATTTGCATACCGCTTCAGTATTTGTGGATTAACGGCTGTACGAAAATTAGTGATAAAATTCACTACTTGACTCTTTACTTGTCCAGATATAGCACGTGCCGTAACCAATGTCGGTCCAAAAAAGATACTTATCAATACAGTTGCAGCATGAGTTATTGCCATTGAGGAAAAACTTCCTAAAAGATTCCATCCTGTAAATCCTAACATAGGTTTGAAATATTCTTTATCAAAAGAGTAACCAACAATACATTCTTTAAAATGCAATTTGCAGTAAATGCGATTAAACAGATAAAGTGCCAACTGTACGACAAGTATCATAAGTGCATAAAACACCAGCTTATCTATCGGAGAAATTTGTATAAGATAACAAATGAGTAACTTTAAAAACGCATCAATAATTCCGATATAAGCATAGACAGCCATATGTTCATGGGCAATGATTAGCGCCTGAAACGGCACTAATGTAATAGAAAGAACTGCGGTAATTACTGATATCTGATATACCCACAAAGCGGCATCTATACGGTTAACCGGTATCTCACATTTATTATAAAGTAACCAAAGACCAATAGTTTCGGCAATAACAATAATAATCAATGCCATAATACCGTGAATAGCTCTAGTAGTAGTAAAACATCGTATCAGTCTAACAAAAATTCTTTCGTCACTTTTACCTATCTCTACAGTTATAAAACGGGAAGAAGCTCCTCCTAAAGCTCCATTTAAGAAAGCAAACATTGCGACTACACTACCGGCAATATTGTATATACCATAATCTTCGACCCCTAATGCATTCAATATAACTCGTGAGGAATACAATCCTACGAGAATTACTAATGCCATACGGAAATAAAGAAACAAAGTGTTTTTAGCGATAGTCTTATTGGAGCCGGCTTGCATACAAAAAATCAGAGTATAGTAAAATCGCAATTATCAGGATCGTATCTCAAGCGAGAATTGATATTGATGGAATCGATTTGCGATATCTCTTCCGTTGTCAATGAAAAATCAAAAATATCCAGATTTTGCTTCAATCTTCTTATGTTTGTTGATCGGGGAACAGGAATCACTCCATTTTCAATATGCCAACGAAGAATAATCTGTAGCATTGTTTTCTCGTATTTTTCAGCAATGGTACGAAGTATTCTATTATGACGTAACCGCTCATCATTACGCGCCAAAGGTGTATAAGCTTCAACCTGAATCTTTTCAGATTTGCAAAACTCGATCAATGGCTTTTGGGTAAACAAGGATGAACCTCTATTTGATTTAGAACAGGACGCACTTTGCATATTTTAAGTATCTCTTCAATATGATGCTGATGACAATTAGCCAAGCCAATATTCTTCACATACCCTTCTTCATATAATCTTTCCATTTCTCTCCAAGTATCCAAATAATGCTCCGGAACTGGCCAATGAAACATATACAAATCTATATAATCCAAATCAAATTTTTTAAGAGCCTTAAAGAAGCCTGTTCTGACAGTTCCAGAGTATTGTTGTTGGTTAGTAACCCGCGTCGTTATATATAATTCACTTCTATTTATACCAGATAATTTAATAGCCTTACCTATACATTCTTCATTATCATAGGCTGAAGAGGTATCTATCAAACGATATCCGACTTTTATAGCTTTGGCTATAATAAAAGCTAATTGCTGCTTAAAAAATGGTTTCAGAAAGTAATAATTACAACCCTGTATATACCGATCTATCTTTTTATTCTTACAAGAAACAAGTTTTCGTAAATAAAAGACATCATCGGTACCAAGTCCTATAACAGGCAACTTATTACCGTTGCTTAATAATAATTCCTGCATAAATTAACTTTTTATAAGTTCCAATATATCACCAATTGTTTCTGCTTTTACCAAAGGAAGAATCTTTAGTTTCACATCAAATTCTGTAGATATTTTATCAACCAGAATCATCATTGTAAGTGAACTGTACTGTTCCCACTCCTTAAATTCCGCATCCAACACAATTTCATTCGTTGGCACTTCTGTAAATATTTCTCTAAACAATTTGAGTAATTTTTCTTCTTTCATAATTAATTAATTTAACTTTTCCAATAAACCTCTTCATCTACTACCTGTGCTGGATTACCACTTACAATTGAAAAAGCAGGAACATCTGCCATTACAAAAGCACCGGCTCCAACGATACCACCAGGGTAAACATGTACCCCAGGCATAATTGTACAACGGTCACATAACCAAGCGTGATTACCTAAAATAACCGCTCTGGAAGTTTTATATCCTTGACGAGATAAGTAATGTTCTCCATTTGTATCACGAACAATTACATTTCGTCCAAGAAAAACATTATCTTCGAATTGGATTTTTTTTCCACAAACTATTTCAACCCCCATATTGGTATCACCTCCTCCACCAACTATAAATTCCGCATCTTCAAAAACTTGTACATTCGCACCTGCTCCAAACGTATAGTCTCCTTCAAACTTAATCAAACCATTTTTCCGAATTAAAAAAATTGTTTGACTCTTATCTTTTTCTGTTACTTTATTTCCCAACTTAACACATCCATTCACTATTATTTTCGCTCCTCGATGCATATCTATATAAGTGTACTTATGAAATATGAGGAAATACCCTGAAAAGATTGCACTTTGTACATGTCTAGAAAAAAGATTATAATAAATATTTTTATACCAAGTACTTATTGAGAATTTGGACGCCTCCATTGTGAAATAAACAAACTTTAACGCATTCTTCAGTTTCTTTTAAAAAGAACTTTTAAAGATGTACTTTCAATCAATCGGCGTAAAACAAGCTTCTCAAAGTTTACACTATCAAGGTCTTTATAGAATTGAATTCTATCAATATTTGTTGGCGATTTATAAGTAATAGTCAACGCCGGATTTCCATCTAAAATGGTATCAAAAGGTATTTCTTGATAACATAAGCTCTTCTTTACTTTTTCATCAAAGTAGGTGTCACCCTTTTGAGAGTTTATGAGTATGAGAGAGGTCCCTAAATCATTGTCATAATCTTTGTTTAAATATTTTTCAACTCCCCAAAAGTCTGCAATAGAAATATCTGCAATTCGGGGAAAACCTTTGAACTTACAATTATGACATGAAGGACGAGAGGCAACCCCTAAATCCATATAACAACGGCGGAACAGATTTTTATCTTTGGAATCGTAAATGACTCTCCCATTTTCAAAAACGACTTTATTTGTTAGAGTACGCCAGCCTATTTCTTTATTTTTATCTTTTATATAAATTACTTTGGAACTATATTTTTCTTCTAAAAACTCAATGTATTTATGCCATACCTTAGGAGAATTGACATACATACATATAAGTCAAGTGTTATCAAATTCTCATAATCTTTTTTCAAATACGACTTTAAAGCTGCTATTTGACAAGGTGTACCGCACAATAATACCTTTTCTCCATCTTGTAATATTTTTTTCACACTTGCATAGAATCCGATAGCATTACTTTGAATATACTTTGAACTTCGAAGTTTTTCTATATCATCCTTGTTATTTGATATATATTCTGAGACACTCCAATCTTTATTCCATATTGCACCACCTACATACGCCTTTTCCGAATAGGCTTTTTTTGGCAAAGGCTGAAAAAGCTCCGCCGGAAGTACTATCAAAGCGAACTTGCAAGTTTCTATGAATTGCAGCAAAACAATGAGGATGTTCAAAATCATTCCGTTTAAGAGCATCAATGTTTATAACGGGACATACTTTCTCACAGATATTACATTTGATACAAAATTCCTTATTAATTGAAGGATATAAAAATCCTTCATTGTCTTCAAAGAATGTTATAGCTCCTTTAGGGCATGCATCACCACAAACATTGCATCCACAACATTCTTTCTTATCTAGTTTATCAATCATAACATCAATCGATTATTAGCTTCATCTTCCTTCGATCCACTTTATCACTACTATTCAACGGGAACTCTTTAATAAACAATATATGAGTTGGAATCATATAAGAAGGCAGTTTAGAGCCAAATAGGAGATTAGTTCCTGTGTTGCAAATTCTTCGCCTTCAATAACAAGAAATAATGTTACGATATCATTAATCTCTTTCGCTAGACAAACAATATTTTTATTAGGAAGAAACTCCCTTGCCTGAAATTCAATCTCACCTAATTCTATCCGATAGCCCTGGATTTTAACTTGATTATCTATACGACCTGAATACATAATGTCCCCATCTTCATCTTTATAACATAAGTCCCCTGTTTTATAAAAGCGTACAAACCTACCATCTAATTTATATTCAAAAAAAGAAGAGCTATTTTTCTCAATATTATTCCAATAACCTGGCGTTATTTGCAATCCAGCAACACACAACTCCCCTTTTTCATTGCATTTACATTCCGTACCATCTTCACGAAGAATAATACTTGAAACATTTTTCAATGTTCTTCCAATTGAAATAATACCATTCAAATCTTTATTTAAGCCATTATTGGACAATTCATAGTATGTACAGTAGATCGTGGCTTCAGTCGGGCCATAAAAATCAAAAAGTTGAATCTGAGAATTATACGTATATATACACTCCAGTAATTTCTTAGGACAAGCTTCAGCTGTGAGAATACACGATTTAAGCTTAGTCATATCAATTTGCTCAAAGAAAGGTTGCATATATCTAAGCATGGATGGAGCCATCACAGCAAAGGAAAGTCCATACTCTTCCATCAAGCCTGCCACATATAAATACTTACCTTCCATATAAGGAACGGTAAACACACAGGCCCCCTTAATAAGCGCCGACAAATAACATTGAACAGATACATCGAAAGTCAAATCAAAACATTGAAGACATCTATCATTTTCATTAATCTGAATACCCGTAGCCCAAAAAGAATTAATAAAAGCTGCAATATTACCTCTCGAAATAGTTACCCCCTTAGGAATTCCCGTACTTCCAGATGTAAAAAGAATATAAGCTAAATCACTATCTGTAACATGCTGCTTAATAGTAAAATCTGAATTTATATATTCTTTTTCATTAGTACTAATGAGCATTGATTTTTCGTAACGAGAATGTTTGGATGAATCCAAAATTGTAGTTATGCCTACTTGTTCTATAATATTATAACATCTGTCAATAGGCTGGTTTATATGTAAAGGTACATAAGAATAGCCTTCAATCCATAAAGCAAAAATAGAAGCATAGGTTTCAAGATCATTATTAGTAACAAGACCTATGTTTCTCCCTTTTATTTCACGAAATTGTAGCAGACCACGAATTTTTTTTATTGCATTCGAAAAGTCATCATATGTATAAAATTTATTTTCGATGCAGAAAGCATTCCTTTCTGAGAATCTTTCTAAATTTGCCATTACAGGCTGTAAGATTTCTTTTTCAAACATAAATAGTATTAGTAAGCACTCACTGTACGGCTATAATGCCTATAAAGGTATTGTAGCTCACATTGAGTTATTTTGTGATTAAAAATTAAGTTATTTACCAATATTCATTGGCAGAAGCGCCATATAATCCGTATCGCCGGATACTAATTTTCGTAAAACATCTGCAATATATTTAACAAGACGTAGTCCGTTCATCTTGCAGCTTCCTATGATTGAGTAAATCAAAGACGCATTTTTTGCGGCTTGTTCCGAACCGCAGAACAAATAATTCTTTCTCCCCAGACAAATAGGCTTCATCAAACGTTCGGCTGTGTTATTATCTATCTCGGCCTGACCATTGTTCACGTAACAGCACACAGCTTCCCATTCGTGCACCGCATAATGAACAGCCTTGGTGAAAAGAGTAGCTGCAAAATCGGTATAGAACGCTTTTGCCTCTCTAAAACACGTCCCGACTCTGAAAGAAAATGAATCCGGCAATCCAATTCGATCCAATAAAGTTCAGAGATCAGTTGAACTACTTTTGCCGAACGGGAATCCGCATGCAAGGCTTCCACAAACTTACGCCTCACGTGAGCCATACAACCATACCGGACAACTCCTTCACGATGCCTGTCAAACAAAAAGTTCAACAGCGCGCAGATTTTTCAACTCTTCCAAAGCATGGGAAAGAAGTTCGGACTGTTTCTCAGCCTTAGACTTATCTTCCAACGCTTTCGAAAGTTGATTGGAGAGGCTTTATTGTCTCTACGCATACTTTTAAGTTCATCAAGAGCTTTATCCTGCTTCTCCAAAATCTGATGATTGCTTTCACGCTGCTCGAAAAGAAGACGCTCGTTGTCTTTACGAAGACGAACAAGTTCATCATCTTTAGACATCAACCGAGAGATTAATATGTTGATAGTATCTTGCTCTTGCATGATTCAAAGCTTGTCCCAACTAATCTCATAGCGATCGGTATCATTCATTTTACGACGGACCAGTTCTGAAAGGCTAATGATACCATTTAATGAAGTTACGATATTCAACACCTCCAGAAATACAATAGGCGTTGGGTCGAAATCTTCAGGGGAACGGCATCCGTTTGATAACGGAATAAAAACTCACTGTAAAATTCACTCATATTCATCTTTGTCGATTTTTAAATTCAACGCAAAGGTATAGCCGAAATGAAGACAGGTCAAGAGCCATACAATGAGTGCTTACAATAGAATCAGTAAAATGGATGATTAATGTTGTTTCATCATGGTAGCACGAATGGCCACTATATAAAGAGTACTTTTCGTAAAACGATATACTATACGATATTTTGGATGAAGAAGGAAGCTATAATACTTGTTTTTTGATGTAGAATATTGCTCATCCAATAGTCCAATAAACGGGGAATGCGACAATGTAGAAATGACATTATAGACGTCATCAACAAAATGCTGTGTTGCTGTATTATTTACTTCACACATATACCATTCCGCCACTTTCTGAATAGTACTCAAAGCTCTTTTACGTACAACGATATTCAGTGTCCCCATTGTGCAAAAAAAGCATTCACTTCTGCCTTTGTAGCATTACCTCCCGATTCCGACAACCGAAGTTCTTCCGCAAACTCTTCATCAGAATAGATACCGGGCATTTCATCTGCATGCAGCAGTGCCAAACATTCCTGCAACTTCCTTTCATCAGTAGTGGTATCAAGAGAAGCTATTATCCTATTCTTCAAGCTTTGGAGATAAGGAGTATTATATGCTACTGCTGGTTCGGATACTTTCATTTTCATGGCAACATGCCTTTATTTATTATTAGACAAAGAACGGTATTTTATCCGACACTAACAAATATTTCAAATAGTATTGTTCAATTTGTCACCAGACTTTCCAAGGAGCATGACTCCTATCCCACATCTCATTCAACTCCGTATTATCACGAAGTGTATCCATAGGTTTCCAAAATCCCGTATGACGATAAGCATGCATCTTACCATCGCCAGCTATACGCCCAAAGGAGTACGTTCAAATATAGCCATATCGTCATTTTCTGGAATATAACCGAACACCTCAGGCTCACAAACAAAATAACCTGCATTAATCCAATTACGGTCGCCCTCAGGTTTTTCTTGAAAAGAAAGTACCTTGTCAGTACTTAGGTCTATCTGCAAAGCCAAATTTACCTCCCGGTTTATATGCTGTCAATAAAAGAATAGCCCTCGATGTTTCATGTACGACAATAGACATTATGATCGTAACCCAAAGGGGAGCTCACCGAATTGTTTGGTAAAACGACAACCGCAAGTATTGTCCACACCGCCTACACACCAACAGTCACGTCCCCAATCTCGGAATGAATTCACAATCTTATGCAATTGGGGATTGTTTGTATAAACAGCACCACCTTCTCCCATAGTCATGTGGTGGGGAGGATAAAAACTACTCGTACCTATATCTCCAATTGTACCTGTCTTCTTTTCCTCACCATTAATTATATAAGTTGAACCTAAAGCGTCACAGTTATCCTCTACCAGCCAAAGATTATACTTGTCACAAAAGGACTTTACAGCCTCCAGATTAAAAGGATTACCTAATGAATGTGCAATCATAACAGCTTTTGTCCTGGCAGAGTATGCAGCCTCCAATTGTGTCACATCAATATTATATTCAGGAACAGTGACATCTACAAACACTGGAACAGCCCCATACTGAATACAGGGAGTTACTTTTACTTCTTATCTCTCAAATAATCCCACCGCAGATTCAGCCCTATCCAAATCACGATATCAGCCACCAGCAGCACCGTATTATTTACATAAGGTACTAGCAGAATATTGGCCGCACTAAAAGAACAAGACATGAAAAGCAAACTCAGCATTGCCTTTCTCGGCGACAACCCTATCGCCAGTAATTTATGGTGGATATGATTCTTATCCGGTTCAAAAGGGCTATGTCCCTCACGAATACGGACCAAAACAACACGTACCACATCGAACGCCGGAATAATCATAGTGCTGAAAGCTATGATAAAAGCTCCTTCGGTATACGGCATTATATCCGCATTGTGCTGACTGTACTTTATGGCAAGGAAGCTAAGCGTATAACCTAAAGTAAGGCTGCCCGTATCTCCCATGAAAATCTTGCGGGCACGCTCCACACTGCCAAATACGTTGTAATAAAAAAACGGGACAAGCACACCGAAAGTGCCTGCAGCGAGCATGGCATAACTCCAAAGTCCTTTCTCTATAAAAAGAAAAGTGAAAATCAATAATGCCACGCTGCTTAAACCGGAAGCAAGACCATCAATTCCGTCTATCAGATTAATGCGTTGGTGATGAAACTACTGTCAGTATGGTAAAAGGTATACCTACATAGACCGAAAGTTCATGTATACCGAATAAACCATACAAATCGTTTATCCAAAGTCCTGACAAAGGAAAAAGGCAGGCACAGAAGATTTGAATAACGAACTTCTGACGATAACGGACGCCAACAAGATCATCAGCAATACCTGTCAGATAAAGTAAAGTCATACCGCAGGCAAATAACAACAACTCCGGCAACAGATAGCTTGCATAAAGTATTGAAACACTGTCACCTCCCAACAAACGGAAAGTATAAACAAGACAAAAAGCAAATAAGGTGGTGGGGAAAAAAGACACGCCACCTAAACGCGGAATAGCTCTCTTATGTATCTTGCGATCATCCGGAATGTCGAAAAGTTTCTTGCGCAGGGATATCAATAAAATACGCGGTATCAAGATACGGGCGATAACTGCCGATATCAGAAATATCAGAATTATAAAAATGAAGTTCACTACAATAAATGTCAAACAGAATTAATCTATAACCTCAAAAGGATATTGATTCTCTTCTAAATTTCTTAACTCACCGATTATTTCAGTTTGTTCGGAAGTCAATGAAGATATATCCCAAGTATCAATAATGGAATGAGCTTCTTTGGCTAATTCTTCCTCATAAACCTCACCATAGCAGCAGGTAAGCAGGCGAACTTTCAGAAGCGAAGCAGGAAGTCTATCAAGAACATTCCAACAACGGTCGAGAAGATGCTGGATATATTGTTGTTTGCGGCCATTATCATAAAAAGTAGCATTTAGGGCTACTAAAATAGAAAGGCAAAGCCTGGCTTCTTCTTCCGGAGTGTCACCTTCCGGAGCGCTATACAGTCTAAGAGCTTGTTCATAAACTTCGCGATTCAAACGGGCGAAGTGGTCGCTGTAAATGGGACTATCGTCCATGCCCAAGTTCAGAAGTTCATGGGCAAGAGTGTACAAAGATGAAACGTGATCGTTCATTTTTCTAAGATATAGAAGTTATTGATTTACAAATATTCAGATATTTTCTATCGGTTCTATCAGTGAGGAATGGATGAATGTAGTAGCAACTGCCATAACACCTTCTATATTCACCACTACACGACGGTCGTGACGGAGACGCACAAACTCGCCAACAGCTCCTTCAAAAACTCCGCCTGTGATGCGTACTTTAGTACCTTTCACTAACTTCAGTTCTTCCGGTTCCACATAAATAACAGCCTCATCGTACGTGCCCGCAACTAATATGAAACTGCGCATCTGTGCATCCGGAATAATGACAGGCTGACGAGTTTCCCGATTCATAATATAACGGACAGGAATATTCAGAGCATAATTATTTTTAATTTCGTCAATACATGCACGCGTGGAACGGATAAAGACTAAATTGTGTATGGCAGGGACAAGCTTGCGAACACGACGTTCGTTTCTCATGATATATTCATAATGCATGGGAATGAAATTCTCTATATCCGCCTTATCCAAATAGTCCTTGAGAGACAATTCACGACTGTAAGTTACGCGGACAGCATACCAATGTAATTGGCAATCTCTCTTTAATTGACAATTAGAAATATACTGCGATTCAGATTGAATATTTTCTGATGAACGTGGCATTACCAAGTAATAATCGTAAGGTTTCGGATAAAATAAAGTCGTGTGAAAAGGATATTCTTTGGGGACACCGGAGTAACAAAGTACCTTCCGATCAATTCATGTAATGCAATTATTTCCAATAGTTTAGTCTGCATCCATATTATCCCAAAATTCCCCACTATCACAGAAAGAGAATGTTGAAACAGTTATGTGATCAATAAGCTCTTTTAAGGAGCTGAAAACTAATAATTTAAAAACAAATATGTGTTTTTAGACGTTCGTTTAATAAACGCAAAGATATGGTAGTTTTTTGTATTGGCAAAATGTTTGATAGGAAATCTTTGGGTTTTATAGCTAGCATATAAGTTAAATGCCTGTTTATTAGATAATAATCATTTGTAATTATATCAGTCAACTTTTGCGTTTTTTCATATATTTCCACTTTATATCGTTTGCTTCTGAAAGATGTTTATTAAACGAACGTTTAAAAAACACTTCTCAAGCCTATCTTCCCCCTATTTTTCAATATTAGCAAAGTAGAATCAAAAAAGCCCGCAATGAAGTTAACATCATTGACTATAATAAGTTAACATCATGCAAACAGCAAGTTAACTTATTACAATACAAGAAGTTAACATCATTACAAAGAAGATGTTAACTAACTATATTTTCATTGATTACATATCTTAAAGCAGTTCTTTCAATTCATTGCAAAGCCGTTTCTTTACCTCTTCTATCGGCACTTCCTTTCCCAACTCTTTTTGAAGCGAAGTTACCCCTTTATCTATAAATCCGCAAGGATTGATATAGCTGAAATAGCATAAATCGGTATTAACATTGAGGCCAGGCCATGCATTGTGACATAATGGCTACTACGCACACCGATAGCACAGATTTTACGGGCACGTGGAGAGTTTCCATCCAACCATACACCGGTAGCTTTCTCCACACGACCGGCAGTTATCCCATAAGAAGCACAGACACGTATCACCGCTTCTTCCAGCAAGTGCACATACTCTTTCAAACCCAAAGAAAACTCTTCTAAATTCAGGATAGGATAACAAACAAGCTGTCCCGGCCCATGATAAGTAATATCACCTCCCCGGTCTATATGATACAACGAAGCTCCTACTGCACTAAGTTGTTCTTCACTCAGCAGCATATTGCCTTCCTTGCCACTGCGCCCCAGCGTATATACATGCGGATGCTCACAGAGTATAATATGATTTACATACTCCTCTCCCACTTGTTTGGCATGCACAAGCGCATCAAAACAAGCCGTCTGTCTGTCCCATGCCTCAGCATAGGAAACGTTTCTCCAATCAGATATTTCCAGTCTCATAGAGCAAATGTACTACATTTATTTCATACTCCGTATATCACCAAATCACATAATTTATGATTAAGGGCTATGTTTGAGCCTCAATTAAACTAATGCAAAAGCATGATATTCCAAAAAGAGACATCATATTAGTAGTAAATTTCAGCATTTTATATCATTTTGCAACAACAAATTTATATAGAAATATAACACTGAATTTGATTTTTTCATAATTTTGCAACTACCAAGGCATAGAGACAAGTCTCATTCTTATTAAAAGCGCATATCACATTTTTGTATTTTAATAACTTTGTGCCTCAGATACTATAAACACAAAATAACATGAAAGACATGAAAAAAATTATTGTAGCATCGGATTCATTTAAAGGCTCATTAACTTCAATAGAAGTGGCTAATGCTGTGGAAATAGGAATTAAGAACGTTTTTCCACAGTGTAATGTTATCAAAACAAATGTAGCGGACGGTGGCGAAGGAACAGTAGAGGCCATTATCAAATCTTTAGGAGGGGATCTGTATACAACTGCTGTTACAGACCCTTTAGGAAGACCGATAGAAGCAGAATATGGAGTTGTTAATTTAAACGGTGTAAAAACGGCTGTTATAGAAATGTCTTCTGCCAGTGGTCTCCCGCTATTGCTTCCTGATGAACAGAATCCCTGGATTACTTCTACATATGGAACCGGTGAAATGATTTTAGATGCATTGAACAGGGGATGCCGCAAATTCTTGGTTGGAATAGGCGGCAGTGCTACTAATGATGCAGGTACAGGCATGCTCTCTGCATTAGGAGTGAAATTCTTTGATAGCCAAGGACAAAGGTTAAAAGGCTGTGGCAAAGATCTTAAATCCATTGCTCAGATAGATATGTCATCTCTTGTGCCCGAAGCACGAAAATCAGAATTCATTGTAGCTTGCGATGTCAATACCCCTTTTTGCGGGCTTAATGGAGCAGCACATGTTTTTGCTCCCCAAAAAGGAGCAGATCCTCAAATGGTAAAGGCTTTGGATGATGGCATGTATTCATTTGCTAAAATTATAGCAGAGCAATTCCAAAAAGACATAATACCATTGAGTGGAGCAGGTGCAGCCGGCGGATTAGGTGGTGCTTTTAAAGCCTTTTTGAATGCCAGACTAACCAAAGGTATTGAAATGGTGCTTGATGCCATTGGGTTTGATTCGATTCTTGAAGGAGCGGACCTGGTCATTACAGGAGAGGGACGGATAGATTTTCAAACTGCTACGGGCAAAACTGCAGCAGGGATATTGAGACATGCCAAACAAAAAGGGATCCCTACCCTTGCAATAGGTGGATCAGTGGAAATATGCCAGGAACTTAAAGAAATGGGCTTTATCGGTATATATTCCATCATAAATACTCCTATAAGTCTTGAAAAAGCCATGCAGAAGGATTCGGCAACAGCCAACATGCAGTCTACGGTAGAGCAAATCCTAACCACAATAAAATATTATACTGAGAACAAATAAGAATAATTTAAACTACTAATAAAATACGATATGAACAGTGCATTAGCGGCAATGTTAGGGCTAACTTTGTCTATTATATTAATTGTCAAAAAAGTATCCCCTGTATATAGTCTTATTTTAGGTGCGTTAATCGGTGGATTACTGTCGGGATGGGGATTACAAAATACTGTTACAGAGATGATATCCGGAATAATGGAGATTTCGCCCGCCATTATACGTATATTAGCAGCGGGAGTGCTTACAGGAATGTTGGTAAAAACAGGCGCAGCTTCCACCATATCAGAAACTATCATTAAAAAACTTGGACCGAAGCGAATTTATTTAGCTCTCGCTTTGGCTGCCATGTTGCTCACCGGCATTGGAGTATTCATCGATGTAGCGGTTATCACTATTGCTCCTATTGCTCTCATTGCCGGAAGCAGGCTCAATTTGCCTAAAAGTAAATTATTAATAGCCATGATCGGCGGAGGAAAATGCGGAAATATTATTTCACCCAATCCTAATACCATTATTGCCGCCGAGAATTTTGGAGCATCGTTGCCTTCTGTTATGGCTGCCAATATAATACCGGCACTTATTGGATTGTTATTTACAGTATATGTCATAGTGCCTCTATTGCCGAAGAATGCAACCTTGCAACCTTATAAATTGCCGGAAGAGAAAGAGCACCTTCCTTCTTTCCTAAGCAGTATGGTTGCACCGATTGTAACCGTAGCCCTACTTGCACTCCGTCCTTTGGCTGGAATTGCCATTGATCCGTTAGTTGCTTTATCGGCAGGAGGAATAGCGGGAATTATAGCAACCCGCAATTGGCATAAGACCAATGAATGCCTGTCCTATGGATTAGAGAAAATGTCCTCTATCGCTATACTTCTAATTGGCACAGGTGCTTTGGCAGGTATTATAAAAGCTCGGACATTAAAGATATTTTAATACATCTGCTTGCCAACTGGAATGATGGCGGAGTTATTATGGCACCTCTATCAGGTATTTTGATGTGTGCCGCCACTGCATCCACCACAGCAGGGGCCACTATCGCCTCCGCTTCATTTGCTCCGTCTATACTTGGAGCAGGAGTAGCCGCCACTTGGGGAGCTGCCATGATTAATGCAGGAGCCACCGTACTGGATCATCTTCCTCATGGTTCCTTTTTCCACGCAACAGGCGGAGCAGTAGGCATGGGAGTCAAGGAATTGCTAAAACTTATTGTTTACGAAACTGCTATTGGTTGATCTTGACAATAAGCAGCGTGTTCCTCTATTTCATTGTGATATAATCTTTAGCAACCTTTTATATTACTAATACGAAAACAATCAATAATAAAAAAACACTATGAAACTGAAAAAACTCATTATCACTTTTTTCTTATTACCCGCCGCTTTCGGGTATGCACAGACACAATCCACCCAAATTATTGCCCACCGCGGTTTTTGGAAAACCAATGGTTCGGCACAAAATTCCATAGCCGCACTGATGAAAGCCGATTCTGTCGGTTGTTACGGTTCTGAATTTGATGTATGGCTCACCGACGATGACCAGCTGGTGGTGAACTGGAGCAGTGTTTTCAAAGGAGTAAATATGCAAGAATCAACCGTCAAAGAGTGTACAGCTATCGTATTGGATAATGGAGAGCACCTTCCTACTTTGCAAGAATATCTGGAAAAAGCCCGTAACCTGAAAACCCGCCTCATCTTGGAATTAAAGGCTCACAAAACTCGAGAACAAGAAACGCGTGCCGTAAAAAAGATTCTAAAAATGGTAAAGGGCATGGAGTTGGAAGATCGTATGGAATACATTACTTTCTCACGTCATGTTGCCAAAGAATTTGTTCGTCTTGCCCCCAAGGGAACCCCGGTCTATTATCAAGAAGGCGACCTATCTCCCAAAGAATTAAAAGAATGGGGATGTACCGGACCAAACTACCGCTTAAATGTGTTCCGGCAACATCCCGAATGGATTAAAGAATGTCATGATTTGGGCATGAAAGTAAATGCATTCCCAATAGACAATACTGATGACATAAAATGGCTGATAAGTCAAGGTATAGACTATATCACTACCAACGAACCGGTGAAACTGCAAGAGATAATACGGGAAAAGCAGTAGGCAAACTACTATTCTTGCTTTAATAGCCATTAAAAATAATCCCTGTTCAATACCTAGTTTTTCGATTCATTTCCACAAAAAAGTGTAACTTTGCGCAAACCAAAAAACGACAGCACTATGGAATTTCCTCAAGTTGATCTCCCCGTAGACCTGATTGCATGGACAGATGTGACAGAAGATATTTTGAACATATACAAACAATCATGCCGTCTGAAAGCATGTATCTTCGCTTTGTGCATTGAAGGCTCCATTACGGTATCTATCAATTTAATGGACACAGAGATTAAACAAGGAGATTTTGTGACTCTCCTCCCTGGCACTATCATTCAGTTCTACGGGCAAAAGGAAAAGGTCCGAATTGGATTTGCCGGATTCTCAGAGCATTGCCTCAACGGGGTCAACATAATCCAGTCTACCATGAATTCGTACTCCAAGATTATAGAGGCACCCGTTATACCTCTCAACGAACCTATTGCTTCTTATTTCAAAGACTACTTTTCATTGCTGGCACGCATCTCCACCGGACCGTATATGCCCAAAACACGAATGGCACAAAGTGTGCTGAACATGTTTCTCTATGGGATCAATGAGCTGTACAGTAACCGTCCGGAGTCCCAAAACAGAATTAAAAGTCGAAAAGAGGAAATCTGCCGGGAATTTATACAACTGGTTATCGAAAACTATACTACCGAACGCCGCGCACAATTCTATGCCGAAAAACTGGGCATATCCCTGCAACATCTCAGTACCACAATCAAACTGGTAACCGGGAAAAATGTACTGGATCTAATTGCCCACGTTGTCATCATCGACATAAAAGCCAAGCTGAAATCCACCGACATGACTATTCAAGAAATAGCCTATTCGCTTAATTTCCCCAGTGCCTCATTCTTCGGAAAGTACTTCAAGAGGCACATGGGAATGAGTCCGCTGGAATATAGGAACAGCTAATCTTAACTGCGTATCAGCGTGACGCAGGAAAGCAGTATGACGATTGCAGCCAACATCGGTGTCAGCAGTATGCCATACACCGGGTAGAGAATACCCGCAGCTATTAATACGCCTATCAGATGATAAATCACCATCCAGAAAGAGTTCTGGTGCATCAGCCGGAGCGTATGGCGAGACAAGCCGAATAACTTGGGAAGTGACTGCAAGTCGGAGGATTTCATCACCACCATTGTTTTTTCCACTGTTGCATCATCGGGATTTTCACCCATAGCGATGCTCACATCGGCACAAGTCAGTGCCTGCACATCGTTTATGCCGTCACCGATCATGACAACCATTTTCCTTGCAACTGGAGCTCACGTATAAAAGTCTCTTTATCGTCCGGCAATGCATCGGGCATATAGCGTATAATCCCAACTTGCCCGCTATGGTCGAAGCGGTACGCTCACCGTCACCCGTCAACATGCAAATATCAAGTTCGCTTGCCCGCAACTCCCTGACCGTTCCGAGTGCGGCAGCTTTCAATTGATCTTTAACGGCAATAATGGCAAGCAACTCATTTTTACGTCCGAAATAAACAATGCTGTTGCCTTCGGATTCATACTCCACCAGCATATCACCCAAAACATCGGAGAGATAAACGTGATAATCCTTCAGAAGTTTATGGCTGCCCACCCAATATTCCGCATTTTTATAGACAACTCTCATCCCTTTACCCTTCAAGACCTCGCAAACGTCTAAACGGCAGGTGTTATCCCTTCTTCCCGTAAAGCGGTGGAAATAGCAGTTGCCAACGAATTAGTCGAATTCATCTCGGCTGCCAGCAACACTTCTTTAAAATATTCTTCCTGACACTGCGCCCACAACCAAGCTATGACAGTGGGATGTCCTTCGGTCAGCGTACCGGTCTTGTCAAAGACCACTATATCGGCTTTGCTCAGACGTTCCAGTGCAAGGGAGTCTTTTATCAAAATATGCATTCGGGCCGCTTTACCGATTCCACGCATCAGGGCAACAGGAGTAACCAGTCCCAGTGCACATGGACAAGCCACTATAAAAATTGAGATAACCGAATAAAGAGCATGCGGCACAGCTTCCATACCACCAAACAGTATCCAGATAACAAACACAAAAATCGCAATCCCCGTCAAAGCAGGGAAAATGATACCGGCCATACGGTCACCATCATGCAATTCGTCGGGCAAGAAACGAAATACCTTGCCGGTCAGCCCCACAGCAGTAGTCAGTACAGCCACTTCGTAATAGACATGCGGCTGAAGTCCCACCTCATACCAGTAATCAGGAAAGAACGTGTTGAACAAACTGAAAAGAAAAGCCACGAACATACTGAAAGCAATCAGCATATCCATAGTAATGCGCCCCATACGGAACTGTTTCCAGGCATCGGTATAGAGAGATACGCCTAAAAACAGCAGTACAGGAATGGCCAGCAACATCTGTATTTCATTGCCATAAGTCACATGATCACGAAATATGGACAGCAACAACAACGGGACTGTAAATAACCAGGCACCGGCAGCCTGCATCTTCAAACTACGGTAATGCCTGTTGCGTTCCTCTACGTTACCACTTTCCATACTATCGGCATGTTCCGCGCAATACTGTTTTTGCGCAGAACATACCTTCTTCAATATATTGCTCATTCTATTTATATTTTAGGGGGTTGTTACTCTGACTTTAATAAAGCAACAACCGGAATGGGCTGTTTGTTCAGATAGAAAGTTTTAACCGTTTGCAGGAATTAATTTTTTCTTTTTTATGCATGGAGTTCGTTAATAAGTTCTATATTTGTCGATAAAGATTTTTGAATGAAATGTTGATTTATAAACGAAATTCAATATGAAAAAGCAAACTGTCAGCCTACTTGTCCTTCTGCTTGCGGCAAGCGGCTTTTTCTTTTCTTGCGGTAACATCATGAACAAAAATGCCGGAGCGTTGGAGTTCGACAGTATACAAGTAAATGAAACGGCACACCTCTTCGGTGATACTGCCAAACCGGCATGTAACCTTATCATCAATCTTACGTATGCCTCCAAGTCATCCGACGAAAAGATGAAGGACAGCCTGAACACCTATTTCCTGTCTGCCTGCTTCGGTGAAAAATATATGGACATGACTGCCGAAGAAGCCGTAAAGAAATACACAGAAAAGTACGTCAGCGACTACCGGAAAGACCTGGAGCCGATGTACCGAAAAGACGAACAGGACAAAGAGAGTGCCGAAGACATAGGAGCATGGTATTCTTACTATAAAGGCATAGAAAGCCACGTGCAACTGTACACCGGACATCTGCTCGTCTATCGCATCGACTACAATGAATATACCGGCGGCGCACATGGCATTTATATGTCCACATTCCTCAATCTCGACCTGCGCACATTGGCTCCCATCCGTTTGGACGACCTCTTTGTAGGCGACTACAAGGAACAGCTCACAGACCTCTTGTGGAACCAGCTTATGGCCGACAATAAAGTGGCCACCCGCCAGGAACTGGAAGACATGGGATACGCCACTACCGGCGACCTGGCACCCACCGAAAATTTCTATCTAAGCAAAGAAGGCATTACATTCTATTATAATGTATACGACATCGCCCCTTATGTAATGGGGCCGGTGAAGATCACATTGCCATACGAAATGATGCAACATCTACTGGGCGACGGCACGATGGTACTGAACGAAGTGCGATAATTCATAAACCGCCCTCATTCATAACTCATAATTCAGAAAATAATAATGGAACTTATCCTAAAGTATTTTCCAGACCTGACAGAGGAACAGAAAAAGCAGTTTGCCGCACTGTACGACCTTTATACGGACTGGAACTCTAAAATAAACGTCATTTCGCGTAAAGACATTGAAAACCTGTACGAACACCACGTGCTCCACTCTTTGGGCATAGCCCAAATAATTCGCTTCAAACCGGGTACAAAGATTATGGACTTAGGCACAGGAGGAGGATTTCCAGGTATTCCGCTGGCTATACTTTTCCCCGAAGTACAATTTCATTTGGTGGACAGTATCGGTAAGAAAGTACGCGTAGCCACCGAAATAGCAAACAGCATCGGACTGAAAAACGTTACTACCCGCCACGCGCGTGCCGAAGAAGAGAAACAGTTGTTCGATTTCGTAGTGAGTCGTGCTGTTATGCCCCTTGCCGATTTACTGAAAATCATCCGCAAGAACATCTCCCCCAAACAGCAGAATGTTTTTCCCAATGGACTAATCTGCCTGAAAGGCGGCGAATTGGAGAAAGAGGCGATGCCTTTCAAAAACAAAACCACCATGTGGAATTTGAAAGAATTCTTTGAAGAGGAATTCTTCCAAACTAAAAAAGTAGTGTACGTTAGCAATTGAGAATTAAAAGTTAAGTTGAACGTTGATAAATCATAAATCTGAAATCATATCATGAAGATAAAGAGATTTGAATTTAATATGTTCCCCGAGAACTGCTATGTACTGTGGGACGAAACCAACGAAGCCGTAGTCATTGACCCCGGATGTTTCTACGAAGAAGAGAAACAGGCTTTAAAGAACTTTATCATCAACAATAAACTAAACGTAAAGCACCTGTTGAACACACATCTGCATCTGGACCATATTTTCGGCAATCCTTTCATGCTGAAAGAATTCGGTCTGAAAGCGGAAGCAACCAAGCCGATGAGTTCTGGATTGACGAAGCGCCTAAGCAAAGCCGCATGTTCGGTTTTCAGCTACAAGAGCCGCCCGTACCATTGGGAAGTTACCTTCACGACGGTGACATCATCACTTTCGGAAACACTGAACTGGAAGCAATCCACGTACCGGGACACTCACCGGGCAGTCTGGTGTATTATTGTGCGGCAGACCATTGTATGTTCTCCGGAGATGTTTTGTTTCAAGGCAGCATCGGTCGTGCCGACCTTGCAGGAGGCAACTTTGACGAACTGATAGAGCATATATGCAGCCGCCTGTTCATACTCCCCAATGAAACGATTGTTTATCCGGGACATGGAGCGCCTACAACCATTGGCGTTGAAAAAGCGGAAAACCCATTCTTCAGATGATAACTTTAAACAATATATACGTATGAAAAACGACCTGTTGGTTAACCGTCACATCGGTATCAGCGAAAAAGATGAAGCACAGATGCTTCACAAAATCGGCGTGGCAAGTCTGGACGAACTGATTGATAAAACCATCCCGACAAACATCCGCCTTAAAGCACCGCTGGCTCTGCCCGAAGCCATGACCGAATATGAATTCGGATGCCACATTGCAGAACTGGCTGCCAAAAATAAACTTTACACAACTTACATCGGTATGGCTGGTACAACACCATCACGCCTGCCGTAATCCAGCGTAATGTATTTGAAAACCCCGTTTGGTACACCTCCTATACGCCTTATCAAACAGAAGTGTCTCAAGGACGTTTGGAAGCCCTGATGAACTTCCAGACTGCCGTTTGCGACCTCACCGGTATGCCTCTTGCCAATTGCTCCTTACTGGATGAGGCAACTGCTGCTGCCGAAGCTGTAACAATGATGTACGCATTGCGTCCGCGCGAAATGCAGAAGTCGGGAGCCAATGTAGTATTCGTAGACGAAAGCATTTTTCCGCAGACACTGGCTGTCATCACCACCCGCGCCATTCCGCAAGGCATTGAGATACGGACCGGACGATACAATGAAGCAGAACTCACTCCGGACACTTTTGCCTGCATATTACAGTACCCGAATGGCGACGGCAATATAGAAGACTACCGCACTTTTGTGGAAAATGCACATGCTGCCGGTTGCAAAGTGGCCGTTGCCGCCGATATACTAAGCCTTGCCTTGCTCACCCCGCCGGGAGAATGGGGAGCAGACATCGTGTTTGGAACAACCCAAAGATTAGGTACGCCGATGTTCTACGGCGGCCCGTCGGCTGCCTATTTTGCCACACGTGACGAATATAGCGCAATATGCCGGGACGCATCATCGGCTGGTCTAAAGATAAATACGGAAAATTGTGTTACCGCATGGCTCTGCAAACCCGCGAGCAACATATCAAACGTGAAAAAGCAACTTCAAACATCTGTACAGCACAGGCACTGCTGGCCACAATGGCAGGTTTCTATGCCGTATATCATGGACCGGAAGGCATCCGCACCATTGCAAAGCGTATTCACAACATCGCCGCATATCTGGAAAAAGAAATCAGCAAATTGGGATACAAGCAAGTGAATGTACAATATTTCGATACACTCCGCTTTGCCCTGCCAGACAACGTATCGGCACAACAAGTCCGTACAGTTGCCCTAAGCAAGGAAGTGAACCTGCGCTATTTCAAGAACGGTGATGTGGGCATGAGCATTGACGAAACAACGGATTTGGCCGCAGTAAACGTTTTACTTTCCATTTTCGGAATTGCAGCCGGAAAGGACTATACCAAAACAACCGATATCCCTGAGAGTTGCACCATTCAGCCGACATTCCGGCGTCAAAGCACTTACCTGACACATGAGGTATTCAATAGATACCATACGGAAACGGAAATGATGCGTTACATCAAACGACTCGACCGTAAGGACATTTCATTGGCACACTCCATGATTTCGCTTGGTTCGTGCACCATGAAGCTGAATGCCGCCGCCGAAATGCTGCCACTCAGCCGTCCTGAATTTATGAATATGCACCCGCTTGTTCCTGAGGAACAGGCAGAAGGCTATCGCGAGCTTATACACAATCTCAGCGAAGAACTGAAGGTAATAACCGGATTTGCCGGAGTAAGCCTGCAACCTAATTCAGGTGCTGCCGGAGAATATGCGGGGCTTCGTGTAATCCGCGCTTATTTGGAAAACATAGGTCAAGGACACCGTAACAAAGTGCTGATACCCGCTTCGGCTCATGGTACTAATCCGGCATCGGCTGTTCAGGCCGGTTTCACCACTGTCACCTGTGCCTGTGATGAGCAGGGAAATGTCGATATGGCCGACCTGCGTGCCAAAGCCGAAGAGAACAAAGACGACCTTGCCGCATTGATGATTACCTACCCTTCTACCCATGGTATCTTTGAAACGGAAATCGTGGAAATCTGCAAGACTATCCATGCATGCGGTGCACAGGTCTACATGGACGGCGCCAACATGAATGCACAAGTAGGCTTGACCAACCCCGGATTTATCGGTGCTGATGTCTGCCATCTGAATTTGCATAAAACATTTGCTTCCCCTCATGGCGGAGGCGGACCGGGTGTGGTCCTATCTGCGTAGCCGAACATCTGGTTCCATTCTTACCGGGACACGAACTTTTTGGCAATGCAACCAATCAGGTAGCGGGAGCTCCTTTCGGCAGTGCGGGTATTCTGCCCATTACCTACGGCTATATACGCATGATGGGTACGGAGGGACTGACACGCGCCACCAAGATAGCCATTCTGAATGCCAATTATCTGGCTGCCTGCTTCAAGGACACCTATGGCATCGTCTATCGCGGGGCAACCGGCTTTGTCGGACATGAAATGATATTGGAGTGCCGCAAAGTACACGAAGAAACAGGTATCAGCGAAAATGATATTGCCAAACGTCTTATGGACTACGGCTATCATGCACCAACCCTCTCCTTCCCTGTCCATGGAACACTGATGATAGAGCCGACGGAAAGCGAAAGTCTTGCCGAACTAAATAACTTTGTAGATGTGATGCTTGCTATCTGGCAGGAGATTCAGGAAGTGAAAAATGGAGAAGCGGATAAGGCAGACAACGTGCTGACAAACGCTCCGCATCCTGAATATGAAGTAGTTGCCGACACCTGGGAACATAGTTACACCCGGCAGAAAGCAGCATATCCGATAGAAAGCGTACGCGACAACAAGTTTTGGGTGAATGTGGCGCGTGTAGACAACACACTGGGCGACCGTAAGTTACTGCCTACATGCTACGGATGCTTTGAATAGAAATATTGAGAGGATATATCGAAAGATATATCCTCTTCTTTTATGCCATAAAGGAATTTAACGGATCACAGTTACCGTACCTTCCGCCAATTTCTTATCTTTCATGGGAGCACCCTCGGGAGCATAGCCCAAAGCTGCACAACCATATACACGATGATTTTCGGGAACACCGAGCTTCATAAGGAAAGCGCGCACATCGGGATCGTCACAAGTCTGCCCCAACTGGTTGATCCAACAGGAACCGATACCGAGAGACTTAGCGGCCAGGAAGATATTCTGCATGGCACAGGCACAGTCCATAGACGCCCACCATTGGGTAGGTTCGTTGGAAACGATAATCAGAGTCGGAGCATGATAATAGCAACAGTAGGTTTCGCTATGTCCCCGCTCTTGCAGACGGGGCTCGTCGCTCTTAGCAAAAGCACCTTTTATCTTTTCATTCAGTTCTCTCAATATATCAGCATCCTGAATGGCTGTGAAATGCCATGTCTGGTAATTCATACCGCTGGGAGCATACGTTGCCGCTTCCAATATAAGATTCAAATTTTCTGCGGAAACCTGCTGTTCCGTATAAGTGCGCACACTGCGGCGCGACTTAATATTTTCCAATACTTCGTTCAACATTGCACGTCTGTTTTTTATGATTCAATGCTTGGGATCACCTCTTCAGCAATCCTATCTTTACGTTTAACTTAAAGTAATATACACCATTCTCCCGTTCCAGGAAACCGTATTTGTCTTTGTCTACCGACCCCTTCTCAAAACGGCTGTTCTGATAAAGGAAATCGGCAAAAGTCTGCCGTTCGGACTTATGATAACAGAGAACCTCACCCTCTCCATTGGTCAGCAACAGCCCTTCTACGGCAGAATCCGTACCGTTGTAAATCTTAGCCGGACGCATGCCCAATGCAAGTGCCAATAGGAACTGCTTCATCTTAAACTCGTAGAAACAATGTTTGTTTATCAATTCATCCTTTATCTTCAAGGGATTCATTTCCTTGATGCGTTCCGTCAGTTCAGAGACGCGGGTGATGCCGTCCAGATACATGGTACGCACCATTTCGGCCAACATACGGGGAAAATGCAAATCTATCATCAACAGATTGCAACGGAACACACGATCGGCAACATCGGAATATTTCAGCACACCGCCCAAACGCTCAATCATCATCATGCGTTCGGCAACTTCCGTAGGCGATTCGGGCAAGGCGTTCACCTTGTTCACAGTGGGTACGGCAAATTTCACGCCACTTTGCTCCAGCTTCAGATTGGCAGTGCGCCCACCGTCCAGCAGAGGATTCATACGGCTGAGGCGACAACGGACAGTAAAACCCGTCAGCGGAGCATCCACGCTCCAGAAAGCTACGGAGAAGTCTGTACGATCCTCAGTTTTGGATTCCAAATCGTAGATGTTCACTGCATCCAGAAAGGCTTCCAATCCTTCGGAAACTTCCACTTCCTCTCCCGGCTCGTTCCGCAACAGATGAAGTATGATTTCCGCCGCATCGCCAAAGTCCGCACGAGGGAACGAAAGCACTTCCTTCTCTGCCGACGCAATGAATGTACCGTCTTTCTCCACTACACCACTGACAATACGAACATCCTCTTCCTCTATATAATAGCGGCGTGTACCGTCATGTTCCTCTCTCTGTATCAGCGCAATGGGCCAACACTTTCTATCATCTTTCTGTGCCTTCGGAGTACCCCCGAAAACTTTCCATCCGCCAACAAACGGAAGAATGTATAGAGCTCGCCCAGCTCACGCTTAGTCGCTTCAAATGCCATATCAACTCAATTTTTATTAAATAAGTGTACAAAGATAAGTAAATCCATACAAAAGATATGGAATTAACAAACTATTTCCATGCGGAGACGTTCTATCGGATATATGAAACCTAAAAAATAAAAGCATGGAAAAAGAAGAAAATACAGTAACCATCACAGCCACCCCCAACGGTCCTTTTATTGTAGAAGGCCGATTCAAACTGGTGGACAGAGAAGGCAAGGCGGAAATGAAAGAAAACCGGACAGCCCTCTGCCGCTGCGGACGCTCCTACAAGCAACCTTTTTGTGACGGCACGCACCGCAAAATCCATTATAATGATTTATCCCTGAAAAAGATTGAAAAGAGTATCTAAAGGTCCGGAGACTTTACTCTTCTTCAAAACGTAGAGTCTCCACCTTCTCCAGACGCGCCCTCATCTTGGGCATCATCGACTTGCGGATGCGAAGTGTCATACGGCAGTCCATATCATAGGACTGTTCCAGCATCTCCGGTTCCTCCTCTTTCACAATGCGCATTACATCATTCATGAAAGGATATTCAAAGAGAACGGTCACCGTTTCATCCACAGTCTTTTCAATAACGGTAGCGGCAGCGATAGCCTCCGCGGCAGCAGCCTTATATGCCACTATCAAGCCACTTGTTCCCAGCTTTATGCCGCCAAAATAGCGGACAACAACAATCAGTATGTCCGTCAGTTCATTCGAATTTATCTGCCCCAGAATAGGCTTTCCTGCCGTACCGGACGGTTCTCCGTTGTCATTGGCACGAAAGTCCTTGCGCTCATGCCCCAGCATATAGGCATAACACACATGGCGGGCATCGTAGTATTTCTTCTGATAAGTTTCCAGATGCGCCTTTACTTCTTCAACCGTACGGACAGGCAAGGCAATGGCTATGAACTTACTGCGCTTCTCGGTGTAAATCCCTTCGGACAGGGTGGCAATGGTTTTGTACGTATCTTCACTCATGCCGTATAGGTATATGTTTCTTAATCAGCTCCAACAACGGCTTTGCCGCAATTATCAGTGTCACTGCGGTCAGTATCATCAATACGCCGAGCATGATACGCGGCGTGAGTTGCTCACCAAACACCACTACTCCGCAAAACAGCGCCGTCACAGGTTCCAATGCTCCCAGAATGGCAGCCGGCGTGGAGCCTATACGATGAATGGAAAGCGTCATTGCAATCAATGAGATAATAGTAGGAAACAATGCCAACGAAAACACATTCACCCACAACAGTGGAGCGGGTACAGGCTGCAAGGCTGTACAGAAATCCAAACGTACCACATAAATGATAATTCCGAACAGCAAAGCATAGAAAGTCAGCTTTGCCGTTGGCAGATTTTTCAGGGAAGAACGGTTCACACCTACTATATATATGGCATACGTCAGCGAAGACAAGATGACGAACAACACACCCAACAGATTCAAAGTCCTACCATCTCCGCCCTCGTACAGCAGAGAGATGCCCGTAAACGCCAGCGCAATGGAGAACATTGTAATAAACGAAACCTTCTCATGGAAGAAGATCGCCATAATGATAGCCACCATTACCGGATAGACAAACAAGATAGTGGACGCAATACCTGCATCCATATAGTTATAACTCTCAAACAAGAAAAGTGAAGAAAAAGAGAACAACAGTCCCATTACCGCCAGCGGAAGTATATCCGTCTTTTTCAAGGCAAAGGATTGCTTCTTCACTTTCATCAGTATGCCCAGCATTACAATGGCAAAAAAATAGCGATAGAACAAGACGGAATCCACTTTCATTCCCGCCCCGTACAAAGGCAATGCGAACAACGGGTTCAGTCCATAACTGGCTGCGGCAAGAGCTCCGTAAGTAAATCCTTTAAGACGATCGTTAGTCATGACAGTATTTTTCTTAATCGGGCGCAAAGATACTACTTTTATCCACATCTTGTTCACCTTTCCTTCAAATAGAACTTACGTAGCACGCAAAGCGCAGTATTTATAATAAAGCATACCTACTGCATCAGCCAGCAACCAACCGATAGGAATAGACCACCAAATGCCTGCCACCCCAATGGAAGGAATGGAAGCAAGCACATACGACAACACCACGCGGGTCCCTAAAGAGATCACCGTAAGCACAACCGACATCCCCGGCATGCGGATAGCGCGGTAATAACCGTAAAGCAGGAACAGGATGCCGATGCCACAATAGAATGTGCCCTCTATGCGCAGATATTCCACGCCGGTAGCAAGAATTTCCACCTCTTCGGGGCGGACAAAGACCAGCATCAGCGGCTCTGCAAATACAAACACAAGCATGGAAACTATCAAGGAAAAGATGACCGCAGTAAGAAAGGCGCTGCGCACTCCCCTGCGGATACGATCATAACGCTTTGCCCCAAAATTCTGCGCTATGAAAGTGGAGAAGGCGTTTCCGAACTCCTGCACAGGCATATATGCAAAGGAATCTATCTTTACGGCAGCGGCAAAGGCTGCCATAACGGCCGTACCGAAACTGTTGACCAATCCCTGTATCATCAGGATACCGAAATTCATGACCGACTGCTGCACACAGGTCAGTGTGGAGAAAGAGACTATCTCCTTCAGACTGCAACGGTCAAAGCGCATATCCTCCCGGCGCAGTTGCAGTTCCGGCCGTTTCTTGCCTGTGTAGAGCAGTATCCCCACAGCAGCCACTCCCTGTGCTATGACGGTGGCCGCGGCAGCCCCTTCGATTCCCCAACCCAGTTGCAGGATAAAGAACAGGTCGAGAATGACATTCAGCACAACAGAAACCGCCAGAAACCAAAGAGGAGTCACAGAATCTCCTACAGCCCGCAACAGCGCCGCATAGAAGTTATAGATAAACGTAAAGGCTATGCCACAAAAGATTATCCACAGGTAACTGCGCATCATCCCATAAATGTCCTGCGGCACTTGAAGCAAATGAAGAATAGGGTCTAAGCATATAAATGCCACCACATTCAGCAAGAATGTCACCGCCCCTATCAGTACGAATGAAACAAAAATGCTACGCCGCAAAGCGGACCGGTCTCCTGCCCCGTAGTGCAACGAGAAAACCGTACCGCTACCGATAGACAACCCTAAAAGAATGGAAATAAGAAAAACCATCAGCGTATATGCCGACCCCACTGCTGCCAAAGCGCCCGATCCGATACACTGTCCCACAATAAGCGTATCGGCAATATTATAACACTGTTGCAGCAACGAACCTGCCATCATAGGCAAGGTGAAGCGCAACAGCGTACTCGTTATGCCGCCCTGAGTGAGGTCTCCATTTCGTAACATCCGCTACCGTATTTCGATATTTTCGTATTCCGTTTCGTATTTTCCTGCAAAGGTCAGCATTTTCAACATAACAGGAAAGAAAATGGCGGTATAAAATAACGGAGCGCCACATACTTTGCAACGCTCCGTTTCCACATTCATTCTTTAAAATTGTATTTTGATTAGTCCAGTTTATGAATTACCAGTCCCGAACGCAACTTCGGTTCGAACCAAGTAGTCTTGGGGGGCATTATGTTGCCGGTATCGGCAATGTCCATCAACTGTTTCATGGACACAGGATACAGAGCCAAAGCCACCTTCATCTCACCGCTATCCACCCGTTTCTTCAATTCGCCCAAGCCGCGTATACCGCCCACAAAGTCGATACGCTTATCGGAACGAAGGTCCTTGATGCCGAGGATTTCATCCAATATCAAGTTGGACGAGATGGTAACGTCCAACACACCGATGGGATCATTATCGTTGTAAGTGCCCGGTTTGGCAGTAAGGCTATACCACTTGCCATCCAGATAAAGGGAGAAATTATGCAATCCTGCCGGTTTGTAGATGTCCGTACCCTTTTCTTCCACCGTAAGTTCTTGCTTACAGCCGTCAGGAATTGTTCGGGAGTCATACCGTTCAAATCCTTCACCACACGATTATAGTCAATGATAGTCAACTGGTTGGCCGGGAAACAAACTGCCATGAAGTAGTTGTACTCCTCATCTCCACGATGATTGGGATTTTGCTTGGCTTTCTCCGCGCCCACCAGGGCAGCGGCTGCGCTGCGGTGATGTCCGTCTGCAATATAGAGCGCAGGCATCTTGCCGAACTCTTTGGTTATGACGTCAATATCTTCCTGCTTGTCGATAATCCAAAACGTGTGGCCGAAGCGTCGCCCGGAGCAATAAAGTCGTAAACAGGTTTCTGAGCCGTATAACGGGCAATGACAGCATCCAGCGTAGCATTATCAGGGTAGGCAAAGAATACAGGTTCAATGTTGGCATTGTTCACACGCACATGCTTCATGCGGTCTTCTTCCTTATCCCGACGGGTAAGCTCATGTTTCTTGATGACACCGTTCATATAATCGGGAACGTATGCCCCCACCACCAAACCATATTGCGTTTTGCCATTCATGGTCTGGGCATATACATAATAGTTTTCTTTATCGTCCTGCACCAGCCAGCCTTTGTCCTGAAACATCCGGAAGTTTTCAGCAGCTTTCTGATAAACACGTTCATCATGTTCGTCCGTACCGATAGGAAAATCTATTTCGGGCTTGATGATGTGATACAAAGACTTTTCGTTTCCCGCCGCTTCTTCACGAGCCTCGGCAGAATTCAGTACGTCGTAAGGGCGGGATGCCACCTGTTCTACTAAATTCTGTGGGGGACGAATCCCTCTAAAAGGTTTTATTGTTGCCATGGTTATTAGAATATAAATTTAAATCAGGCATGAATTACATGGAGTTTCACAGAACAAATAATATGTCCAAAGTTCTGCAAGGTTCCATGCAATCCATGCCTGAATCCAATTACTTATTTACTCGGAACTTCTCGCAACCGTCTTTCAGGAAGCCTACAATCTGCTTGGCAGCGGCAATACCTGCATTGATATTGGCTTCGGCAGTCTGCGCACCCATTTTCTTCGGTGTGGAGAAATAACGGCCGGCAAACTTGGCAGCGAAAGTCTCATTGGCTGCAGGCATGATGTCGGTCATGTATTTCAGGTCGGGACGTTCTTCCATGAGCTGAATCAACTCGGCTTCGTTGATAACCTCCTTGCGGGCGGTATTGACCAGCAAACCGCCTTTCGGCATCTTGTTCACCAAAGCATAGTTAATAGAATTCTTGGTTTCTGCCGTTGCAGGAATATGCAGGGAAACAACATCACAAGTAGAATAAAGCTCTTCGGCAGAAGCGACAGCTTTTACGCCATCCTTCTCAATCACTTCTTTCGGGCAGAAAGCGTCGAAAGCATAGATGTCCATGCCGAAACCCTTGGCGATACGCGCCACATTGCGTCCTACATTGCCATAAGCGTGAATACCCAGCTTCTTGCCCATCAGTTCCGTACCGGAGGTGCCGTTGTACATGTTGCGGACAGCCATTACCATAAGTCCGAAAGCCAGTTCGGCTACGGCATTGGAGTTCTGTCCCGGAGTGTTCATCACACATACGTTGTGGGCAGTGGCGGCAGCCAAGTCCACATTGTCATAACCGGCACCGGCACGTACCACGATTTTCAGTTCTTTGGCGGCGTCCAACACCTCGGCATCGATGATGTCGCTACGTATAATAACAGCATTGGCGTCTTTCACAGCTTCCAGCAATTTCGCCTTGTCACCATATTTTTCCAGCAAAGCAAGTTCATAACCTGCTGCTTCAATTTCTTTGCGGATACCGTCTACTGCAACCTTTGCAAACGGCTTGTCTGTTGCGACTAATACTTTCATGATTTAATGGTATTAAAAAAGATTCACCACAGAACCGCACAGAGTTTCACAGAGTTTTCCTTTTCATTTCTCTGTGGGACTCTGTGCCCTCTGTGGTGAACAAATATTATTAATGAAGTTTCTCAAATTCCTGCATGCAGTCTATCAAAGCCTGTACGCTTTCTTTCGGCATAGCGTTGTAGCAAGATGCGCGGAAACCGCCTACTGAACGATGTCCTTTGATACCTACCATACCTTTTTCGGTAGCAAACTTCAGGAAGTCTGCTTCAAATTCTTTGTATTCGGGGGCCATTACGAAGCAGATGTTCATGCGTGAACGGTCCTCTTTGGCAGCAGTACCTACGAACATTTTGTTGCGGTCTATCTCGGCATACAGCATATCGGCCTTTTCGATAGCGCGACGTTCCATTTCCTTCACACCGCCTTGTGCCTTGATCCAGCGCAAAGTCTGCAATGCTGCATAAATAGGCACAACAGGAGGAGTATTGAACATTGAGCCACCGTCGATATGTGTCTGATAGTTCAGCATGGTGGGGATGTAACGTGACACCTTGCCCACTGCATCGTTCTTCACGATAACGAATGTCACACCCGCAGGAGCCAGATTCTTCTGTGCACCGCCGTAGATACAGATATATTTGGACACGTCGATAGGACGGGAGAATATATCGGATGACATGTCAGCAATCATCGGCACGTTTACATCCAGGTCTTCTTTCAGCTCCGTACCATAGATCGTATTGTTGGTGGTGATATGGAAATAGTCCACATCAGCCGGTACTGTGTAATCTTTCGGAATATAAGTATAAGTGGCTTCAGCAGAAGAGGCAACTTCTACAACCTCGCCAAAACCTTTGGCTTCTTTCATGGCTTTCTTGGCCCACACACCTGTGTTGAGGTATGCGGCTTTCTTTTCGAGGAAATTGAAAGGAACCATGCAGAATTCCATACTTGCGCCACCGCCCAAGAACAGTACCGAATAACCTCGGGAATGTTAAGTAGTTCTTTGAACAGTGCTACGGCTTCGTCCACTACGGGCTGGAAGTCTTTAGCGCGGTGGCTAATCTCCATAAGAGAAAGACCGGATCCATTGAAATCTAAAATAGCCTTCGCTGTATCCTCTATCACCTCACGCGGAAGAATGGAAGGTCCTGCATTGAAATTATGCTTTTTCATTTGAAGTTTGTTTTGGTTATACAATTTCGTTCATTTTGTGTCTTTCGACATGGCGAAATTACGGAATTATTTCTGTATTGCAAATCTTTCCTTATAAAAATCCTTCTTTATGGCGCATTTGCCTTACTTTTTATTGGTATATACAAGAATTATACACCAATCTGTTATGTATACTTACCAAAAAAGGTGTTAAAAGGTAAACTGAAAGAAAGAAGCGGAAATAACTTTCTACTATGAATAAAAACTGAAAAGAAAGTGCATATTTATCAGAAACAAGCCATTCTCCTATGCTTAATAACATTCCCCGCCATGCTTAATAACATCAGTCTACCGGGCTTCTTCTATCAAGGTCTTCATGCCTTTGATTTTTTCTCCACGCAGCAGCGTGAGTAGTTGCTTCACCTTGCTGCGGCGAACTGCCACAAAAGCGTAGTGTTCTTTTACGTCCACCTGTCCCACATCTTCACGCGCCAATCCACCTTTTTTATATAGGAAGCCCACGATGTCCACTTTGTTAAGTTTGTCTTTCTTGCCTTTACCTATATATAAGGTAGTCCAACGGGATTTGGCAGGCTTCGGCGTTTGTTCCGGCAGCCGAATACGGGGATTTCTTCCGGAAGATAATCGGGCAAACGCTCTTCCGCATGGAGAAGCAGGAAGGACGAGCCGCGTGCCTCCCAGCGTGCCGTACGTCCGTTGCGGTGCGTAAAGGCTTCCTCGTTGACGGGCATGTGGTAGTGGACAACATTGTCGATGCCCGGAATATCCAGTCCGCGTGCGGCAAGGTCGGTGGACACCAGAACGGGGCAACTGCCATTACGGAACTTATAGAGCGCCCGTTCGCGATCTTCCTGCTCCATGCCGCCATGAAAGGCGTCGCAGGGGAATTTCTTTGACTTCAAGTAGGCAGCCACGCGCTCCACACTCTCGCGGTAGTTCACGAACACCAGTGTAGAACGGTCGCCCAAGGTACAAAGCAGGCGGTACAATGTTTCCAGTTTATCTTTTTCGGGCGAAATGACCTTCTGTAAGTCAAGGCGATCGGAAACGGCTTCTTCCGAAAGGAAGTTCAGCCTGATGACTTGTGACGACGGTGCGTCACTGCCGGATACCGCTCCCCCTACTCCTGCAAATTGCGGGATCTCCTCGGCATCTGTTGCCGAAAGCAGCACGCGTTTCTGCAAGGCGGGCAGTTGCCCGATAACCTCTGCCATTTCGTCGTGGAAGCCGAATTCAAGACATTTGTCAAACTCGTCAATCACCAGTGTGGTGACAGAGTGCACCTCGAAGTTCCGTTTCCTCAAATGGTCGTTCATACGGCCGGGAGTACCAATGATGACAGCCGGATTGATGCCCCTCATTGTGCGATGCTCTTCCATTGCCGGGCGTCCGCCATAGCAGCTCATCGCCTTGAAGGGTACATTCATCGACTTGAATACGGTTTCTATCTGCAAGGCAAGCTCACGCGAAGGAACAAGCACCACTGCCTGCACGCCCTGCACATCCGCTTTGAGCGATTGTACCAGCGGCAACAGGAATGCCAGTGTCTTGCCCGAACCTGTGGGCGACAGCAGGACGAGGTCTTTATTGGATTGGTAAGCATCCCGCGCAGCCTCTTGCATCGGGGTGAGCTGTTCTATCTGTAAGTTGCGAAGTATATCGGATTGTTCCATAAATTTCTTTGAATTAATGGAGCAAAGATACGAAAAGATTATATGTTTGATGTACCGGACAATCCTTTTGATTAGCCTGACTATAAAAAAACTCCGGCAAGAGCCAAAGCCCGCCGGAGTTTCCTCACTATTTTACTATTATGTATCTTAACAATGCACCTTATCCGCCGAAGTTGTCGAACATCAGGTTCTGAGCCGGAACGCCGAGGTCGTCGAGCATCTTCTCAACGGCTTTGGACATCGGGCCGGGACCGCACATGTAGTATTCGATATCTTCGGGAGCTTCGTGATCTTTCAGGTAAGTCTCGTAGATTACGTTGTGAACGAAGCCCGGAGTGTACTTCACGCCCGCTGCATCGGCTGCCGGATCGGGACGGTCCAGTGCGAGGTGGAACTTGAAGTTGGGGAAGTCTTTTTCAATCTGCAGGAAGTCTTCCAGATAGAACACTTCATTGAGCGCACGTGCACCGTAGAAATAGTTCATCACGCGGTCGGTAGTATGCAACGTCTTTGTCAGGTGCATAATCTGCGCACGCAACGGAGCCATACCGGCACCACCACCAATCCACATCATTTCCTTCTTGGAGTCGAAAATCGGATGGAAGTCTCCGTAAGGACCGCTCATCGTCACCTTATCACCCGGTTTCAGCGTGAAGATATAGGATGAAGCGATACCCGGCATTACATCCATGAAGCCCGGACCTTGGTCTTTCGGCTTGAACGGAGGAGTGGCAATACGTACCGTCAGCATGATGCGGTCGCCCTCGGCAGGGTAGTTCGCCATAGATAGGCACGAATGGTCTCTTCATCGTTACGGCACTTCAAGCCATCAGGCCGAATTTCTCCCATGCAGGCAGATACTCTTCACCGATAAGGGATTTGTCGATGTCCTTGTCGTAGTCCATGGAGTATTTAGGAATCTTAATCTGTGCATAAGAACCCGGGATGAAGTCCATGTGCTCACCCTTGGGCAATGCAACGATAAACTCCTTGATGAACGTAGCCACGTTCTTGTTGGAGATGACCTCGCACTCCCACTCTTTTACGCCGAGTACAGACTCGTCGATCTTAATTCCCATGTCGCTCTTCACCTTCACCTGGCAACCCAGACGCCAGTGGTCCTGGATTTGCTTACGGCTGAAGTGAGGTATTTCGGAGGCAGAATCTCACCGCCACCTTCCACAACCTGGCATTTGCACTGTCCGCATGAGCCTTTGCCACCGCAAGCGGAGGAAAGAAACACGCCGTTTACGGACAGCGTATTCAGCAGCGTCGAACCGGAAGCTACCTCCAGCTCCTTGTCGCCGTTGATCGTCAATTTCACATTGCCTGAAGGAACCAAGAAGTTCTTGGCTACCAACAGAATAACCACAAGCAACAGAACAACCGCGAGGAATACTCCAATGCTTGCTAATATCATATTCATATCCATTGTCTTATTCCTTTCTTTTAGATGTTCAAACCAGAGAAACACATAAATGCCATTGCCATCAGACCCACTGTGATGAAGGTGATGCCCAAGCCTTTCAGCGGAGCAGGCACATCAGAGTAGGCCATCTTCTCGCGAATGGCAGCCAGACCGACAATAGCCAGCAACCAGCCGATGCCCGAGCCCAGTGCATAGGAAACGGCATCTGCCACGTCACCGATATATTTCGGATCGCTCTCGCCCACGTTGATGCGTTGCTGCATGAAGAGTGACGCACCCATGATGGCACAGTTCACAGCGATCAGCGGCAGGAAGATACCCAATGAAGCGTAGAGCGAAGGGCTGAAACGTTCCACCACCATCTCCACCAATTGCACGATACCGGCAATACGGCATGAAAAGAATAAAACTCAAGAACTAAGGTCGACACCTTCGATGATAGCGTTGGCAGCCAGCACCTTAGTCTGCAACAGATAGTTGACCGGAAGCGTCACCAGCAACACGAAAGTCACGGCGAATACCAGTCCTACGGCAGTCTTCACATTCTTCGATCAGCCAGGTAT